>OLGJ01000367.1_pt1 | contig 29575 bp, 18 predicted proteins | sample 1605431 | NCBI WGS metagenome assembly OLGJ01 (sample SAMEA3888920, study PRJEB22519) | human gut metagenome | biome: human gut; feature: human-associated habitat; material: faeces | place: Denmark | collected 2009
ATGTCGAAACTCTGTATGTCGATATCCAGTTCAGCCAGTGGATCTACAATAACTCCTTCGGCAATGGCTTCGGCTTCAGTTTTTTTTTTTCGAGTGAGGTCATCGATGAGAGAAATATCTGATGGCGAAGTGCCAGATAGTTCAGAAAGTCGCCGATAAGCAGATTCTGAACCTTTGAGATTAGTGGCATAGATTTATGTCCCAATCCTAATGGATTTGTCATTGATGGCATACATTCATAGAAGTATTCCTTCATGGAAGCTGTCGTAAAGATGTTTCTCAGGGATTGCTCTGTGCGCTCCGGTGAAGCGTATAATCCTCCGCTTAGGTCTGTCATATAGCTGGCAAAGAAGCGCATCATCAATTTCTCAATCTCATCCTTATCTTTGTCGTAGTCGTTGTGAATATCCATATCGATGGCAACAAACTCAGGCTGAGCCTTTCCTTTTTCGGACCATGTTTTCACATTGCTGTAAAGCATGGTGATAAACTCCAAGGGGTCTATTTCTTCACCATTATATTTTACTTCCATGTGAAGCATATCAGAACTTACACCAACGGCCAAGCCTGCTTTTACCTTTTGACCGAACTGAACGAAGACATTTGAAAGATGGCTGTAGGTCACTTCATACTTGCCATATTTGATGGTTTCATATAATCCGTACTTCTTCCTGTCAATGCCAATACCTGATACGATACCATCTGCAACAGCTGCAAGGAAATAGTTATTGGTATTAAAATCGATACCATGATGAAAGAATTCTTCACCGGTCTTGGGATGATTCTGTTTTCCATAACCCACTGTGAGCTGTACGTCTCTGTCTCGTTCTTCAAATGGCATACAATAGCCACTGGAGGATGTCAAATTCATTTCTTGTGTATATGTCATTTTCTCTATTGTAGTTTATCTGCCTCGATGAATAACAAGTGCAGGTGTTTCTTCTTGTATTCTTGGTTGTTGATTGACTTGTGGTTTAGTCTGTTCGTTGGTTGATCTGCTTTTGTCAATGTTCTCTCCAGTTTGTTGGCTTTCACCACCCATGACTTTGTTCATGTTCCAGTTGTTGCCAATAATCATCATGCCCAGGAATGCACCGGCTATCTTACCAAGCCATCCAAAGCGTCCGAAGGAAAGAATAGCAGCACCAATCAATCCTGCAAGGCTTAATCCTGATATTTTACCTTTGCCGATGTTTTGGAAGAAATCGCCAATCATACCTAGGCCATTTCCAGTAAATAGTCCTTGAAAAAACTTGCCAACTCCACTCGTTGAGTTATTGGTCTCGGAAAGCATGTTTCCTGCATCTTCAACTAGATTACCAGCACCTGTAACAACCTTACCAACACCATCTACAGTACCTGTTACTACATCAGATACTTTCTCTGTCGTTTCTTTGCCGACGAGTATGTCTGACGCTGTTCTGACAACAGGCTTGTCATTTACTACGCTTTCCCATGCCATGTAGCCTAAGCCACCGCCAACGACAGCTGTTTTGGTAGTTTTTCCTACAGCTTGTACCGCAGTTCCTGCATGGGTGACAGGGTATGTAATGATTCGTCCGGCACGTCGGGCTATACTGCTCCATATACTCATATTGTTGTTTCTTTTGTTTCTTTATCTCTAGAAGCCTCTGCGTCCATTGCGTTTCCATCGATCCATGGCTTCATTTACTATCTTCTTTTTATCAGCAGGTTGTCTTGCTCCACCTTCAATCTCCGCCCAAACATCGGCCATTGAGGTGTATTTTACCGCTCTGGTCAGCCGCTTGAGTTTGCGATTCATCAGTTTCAGCTTGGGGCGTATTGAGAACACAATTTCAATTCGTTCCTTTTCTGTCATCTTGATATCACTCAGACATACCTGTCGTATATCATTCACTATCTCCACGCTTCCCATTATCAGCTCACGATAAATGGCATTTCTTCTTGATGAAAGGGCAACGGCTAGAGCGTTACTTGGGGCATCACCCAATTCTTCGGTGAACTCAGAGAGATTCGTTGTCAGGTTGCTTATCTCATGGTAGAAACCATATATCTGAGCTGCATAACAGATGATAGAATGAAAGTTGTCGAGATAATCATTGAATTTCCTTTGTATATTCGTTGTCTCATCAACCTCTTCCTTCAACCATATGTGACCGGTAGTTTCCAGCATCATAGCAGCTTCCTGAGATTTCAGTTCCGATTTAGCTTTATTGGTATAAAGCAATATCATACTTGATAGAGTCGGATCTGATTGAGCATGTAGCTCGATACAACCAATCATCATAAAAATCAGTATCAGTATTTTCTTCATAGACTCAACTCTTTATCTTATTACATTAGCTGCTCTTCGCCATCGGTCATAGGCTTGCCCTGCAACCTCGGCATTGTTTCGGTCTATCATTCCTGCACTGGCTCGATTCCAAACGTCATTCAGATTGTAATACCGAATGCTCAGATACAAATAATGGAGCTTCTTGCTGAAAGCACCCAATCGGTCTTGTAATTCCCATAATGTCTGTGAGCGTTCAGCACCCGTGAGCATATTCTGATTACCACCTTTGGCGATAGTTTCATTGAGAAGGGTAAACACAGAAATCAGTTCTGTAGCCGTTTCCACATACAGATTATTCATCGATAGTGTAGCAGCTATGCCTTGTGGATTCTCCTGTACAGCCTTGCGAAGCTGACCTAACGTTATGAAGATGTGTACGCCATCATGGTAGAGCATCATTCCTGCTTTCAGTGTTGAAGCATAGCCGCTCGCTGTCTGTAGGTAACTGCAGTATTTACTTTCCCATTTCTTTATCTGATTGAACTCTGCCGCCATTGTGTTTTGCAAGGTTGCAGTCTGCAACTGTGATTTCGTTTCAGATTGGATTTGGGAGTTAATCAGATCGTTTCCTTCTGCTAATGCCAACCATTCCCCTGGATTGAGAATGACTTGTGCTTTAGCATTATGAGAAAAGGTTATCACCAACAGGAGTGTCAAAAGACTTTTAATAACGATTTGTGATTTCATATACTCCTGATGATTTTTTACAGAATGCTACACGTTCACGAAGCACAGATACCAAGTCTAAGTCGTTTTTTACACCAATGATATCCAGCTTTGGCGTATTTCTGTCCCCGGAAAATATGGTCACGGTCTTTAATCCGAATATCTGTTGCATGATTGTTCTATGTTCATTGAAGTCCACTATGCGATACAACTCCAGATAATCACTTTTCCGAGTAAATACTCCATGTTCCATTATCAGTTGTTCACCATTGATTCTACATTCTATGCGGCGTAGGTATATGAAGTTGTAAATAAGAAAGATTGTCAGAACTCCAGCTGCACAAAGAATAAGTTTGGGCATGGGCATTGATTCCAACCCGGCCGCAAAGAACAATGCTGTCGTGAGGATAATCTCAGGAAGTTCATCAATGACAAACTGCAACCAGTGTGGTTGTAGAATGATTGTTCTGTATCTATGCATAGTAGTCTCTGTCATTTTCTTATCTGCGGAAATGGTGCTTTTGTTCTATTTGCTCACTCTCTTCATTGTTTTCCTTCCTGTCTTCCTCGTGATCATCTTTCTGTTCAGTATATTCTCCCTCGATGCCATCAATGGCCGACTCAATGATATTCTCAGATGAGTATTGCTTCTTGTCAAGCAGTTGGTCGTTCCAATCTTTATAATCAGGAGCACATGGCTCATAGATGACTTTTGGACTTGATTGATAATCCTTATATGACTTGTCAAAGGATTCTTTGAAGTCGTTATAGGCTTTGTTCAGTTCCTTTCTCATGGATGCAAGGTCTTCCTCACACATGGGAATACTGAATGGATCACTTACAGAACTGTATTCTTCGGTCAATGATTCATAGCGGTTATACGCTTTACTTGTTTTACCATGTAAATAGCCCATATCGCCTGACATCAAATCATCTTCTTTACGAAGTGTTTTCATATAATCAGTCAAATCATTGGGCTTCATCAGCATGTTAAGGTTGAGATGTTCAATGGTTTCCTCCAAGCTGAAATCCTCCCTGGTAATATCTGTGTAGTATTTTTCGCCTCTATCATCTATCACCATCACACCTTGTTCAGGTTGAGAGGTTCGATAATTGGCATTATTCTTTGCTACAAGGAAGTTGAAGGCAAACATTCGTCCTGCACGGTCTCTGTCAAAACACAGATGATGATTGGCATTCTCTGTCTGATTCATCATGCCTTTGTACTGATGAATACTTGGATTACCTGCTGTGCTTACAAAGCATGATTTATCCAGTGCCTCGATGGTTCTCTTTGATTCATTCGGATTTGTCTCTTTTGTTGCCAAAGCCTTGTCCTTCATTATCTGATAGTAGCTCATGGCATCATAGGCACTTTCAAACCAATACACATCCTTAACCTTGTCAAGTGCTGTTCCGGCTGGTGTTGCTATCCACAATCCGTTAGTAGCATCGCTTCCGGCGGCCATCCCTTTATAAATCGTCTTGCCGGTCTTTGTAGCACGACTGCGTTCTTCCAATCCTACAATAGTTGCTAAATCACTTGGCTTACGTAATGGAAATGATAAGTTAGCATAAGTCTTACCGTTCTTGGCTTCTTTCATAGCGATGAAGAAATTGTTATGAAAGGCTTTCTGAGTATCAAGATTGATACCTCTTGTCTTGAAGTAAGGGTAGAAAGGTTTCTGAGAGTCAAATGAACCTAATCGGAAATCAACTCTTTCGTAGTCATTGATATTGAAAGGCTTTTGAATATGTTCCCGTCCGAGGTTCACGTATGAGCGGTCCATTATGGGATTATTCAATAACCTGTTGCAGACAAGGTTTACCAGTCTATCAGTATTCATGCCGGGCGTGTAGTCGGCAAATAGATTCGGGTGTTCCTTGATAAACGAGATAACATTATAGTTCTTTTGCTCAGGTGGCTGAAAACAGCACAAACCATTTGCCGTGACAATAAACTTATCGCCACGTACTCGTTTGCCGTCACTGCCCATCCGAACATAAGAGGGATAGCGTAAGCCATCTCTTCGGTTCAAACTATAACCGGCATCTATCAACAAATCCTGTATGTTGACACGTCGTTTGAAGTCGTCGTAATTCAATTCTGCCATAGGCTTATTCAAATACGTCCATGATTTTTGTTTCGGCAATGTTTGCAGTGACATATTCACTCATGCCAATCTCCATTACACTCTCTACATTTTTCAGGGCTTTGTCAATATCTGATGCCTGAACGAGATAGGTTACATTGGTGCGTTTCTCTTTATTGGTACTTTCATCAATCGTGATGAAAGAAATCTTGGCCTTGAACCATTTGTCATCTTCTTCATCTTCACTGAAGAAGACTTCCTTGTAGGGAGCTGGATTGATATTCTTTATTTCAATACCACCTCGAACAAAGCTCTTGACTTCTTTGAGCGCACGATGTTCCGCTTCACTAAAGCTGGTGCCATCGAGAACATATATCTTGTTGACCTTCTTTTCTGTGCCGTCATCCATCATACGCTCAAATCGCAGACTGACTTCATACCAATATGCTCTTTTTGTTCTCATAATTCTTGTGTTTTGTATTATCTGCCATGTTGTAGCTCATGACGCATCATCTCGGTATTAGCTGCTGCTTCAAAATTTCGTGCTGCAACATCCATCGGAGTGTCAACACCCGGTTTGAAGTAGGCTCTTGGTTCGGGGCCATGATGATGTTCCATGAAAATATCTGGAGAAGGACGATGATGGAATGCATGACCCAGTTCTCCTGCAACGGTTACACCGGCCAACAATGCAGCGCCTATCTTTGTTCCAAGACCAACTCCATCACCACGGCTTTTCATATCCACTTCTGGAAACACTTTCGAGAATAGCTTCATGCGGTGGTAGTCATCTACAGCCATGAACTTATCAAACTGTTTCTGGGTTATCTCATGGCTTATAACCTGTCCGTCAATAATGGCGGTCATTTTGTATTTGCCTTCTGTTTGGGTATGTTCTTTTGCTTTTCCCTGTTCAGTTTCTTTGGAGGGATTGGCGGTGTTATTGGTAATAGGCTCGACACGAATTTCATCCACCGATACCTCACGGCCATGGCGACCTTCTCTAAACCATCCTTTGTTCTCATCTATGTATTCTAAATCATTTCCATCCATACGAATCCCTCCTTGTGCAAGAGGTCCGAGTTCAGGATGGATTATTTCTTGGTTTTCTCCAACCTCTAGGATTGGCTGTTGTGCATTTACCTGCTGTGGGTTTCCTATACCCAACTGAGTGTTTATCTCAGCTAGAGCCTTGTCTGATAATTGGATGTTAATGGATTTGTTACTATTAAGCATCTCCATGGTAACTGCATCCTTAAAATCTTCACCGATAACACCATTCAATACATTCAAACGTTTGTCTATTGGAACTTCCTTGATTGAATTGTTTGTCAGTGCTTTCAGCTCTTCATCAGTAAGTGTGTACTGCAAGTCTGCTGGTGAAGCTGCTGACTGTATGGTCACCATCTTTGCCTTTTCGTCAATGATGATACCATGTGAAGCCAATACATCCTGCCACTTATCATTACTGAAATAGACTTTTGAGGTGATTGCTTCATTATAAGGTGTAGCAGTTTTCTGTTCTCTAGGAACAGTTACTACAGGCTGAATAACAGACTGCAAATCTTTCAACACATCTTGTGCTGGTTGTGTGGTAATTGCCTGAGCACCTTTATAATAAAACCCGTATGAACCATTTTGAAGCTCTCCCGGTTTCATACGTCCATCAGGTCTATTCGGTACCATTGGAGCACCTGGATAATAGAGTTCGCCACCAATGCGTCTCATGTGAAAACCATCTTGCTGGCGTGGTGTCCAGCCAAGAAATGGTATCGGTCTGCCCATACACATTCCCGACCAACCATGTCTGTGATGGAAGGGCATATTCATGGTTTCCCTACCATACTCGCCAACACCGATTCTATATCCATGTAATCCCATTGCTACACGTCCGTTTGCATTACGGGCATGAACAAAGTTCTTTGGCATGTCAAAGTCATTTGCAACGAGTGAAGTGAATGTATTATATGCTTTCTTGTTGGAGAAGTTTGTTCCCCAATCGGTCAAAGCTTCCAACTGCTTCTTGGAAATATTATAGGATAATACAGGAGAGTCGTGTCCTTGTACCACCAACTGAAAGCCGTTACTGCTACCTACGATATGGGCTTGCATACCGTTTCGCATCAGGATATCCTGTAGTTCCGGTTGCAAGTCCATGGAACGTGGGTTTGTGTTTTTCCTTATTGACATCAGCTATTAGTTTACGCATCGCCGTTTTCAAGAGCCTGTTCCAACTGTGCGTTCTTGAAGTCTAAGAATTGTTCTGCACTGTCGGAATCAATGCTCAGACCACGACCTTTGCAGTAGTCTTCGTATTCTTTTTTCCATTCTCGTGAGTGGTGGTTGACATAATCAAGCCATGAATATTCGCCACTCTGTACTTTCTCTATTAGGGTTTCTTCCGGATAGAATTTTTCTTTTGCCATTTGTTTCTTGTTTACATTTTGTGTGCTTGTGATTGAGCGCGAGCCTGACTGTTCTTCTTCAGTTCAGACCACATCTCATCGGTATAGTTTGCCTCGTTAACGTAGTCGAGGTTGCCTTCGTCATCCATTGTCCAGCAGCCATACAAGCCGAAGTTATACTTGTCCCAATCTCGTTTGGGGTTCTGTAACCAAAGCTTTTCATCTCCATTGTTGGCTCTTAGTCCTGTCGTTTCATTTAGATCCACACCAATAGTCATTGAATTGTCATTCATGCTCAATGTCAATGGCTGGCCATTGCTAAGGCATGACATCTCGGTTGGAGTAAGATGAAGGTTGTCGGCAATAATCTGAATGTTTCTGCCGATAACAGGTGTTGGAACAGAAAGCACTTGGGATGTTTCTCGGTCAATCTGGTGGAATGCCATAACCTCACGTCCTTCTGATGTTGCCATCAAATCGGTTACTGCAAGTCCTTTCTTCAATATTTCCTGCTTTTCGGGACTGAATGAGGAAAGGTCGCTTTCAATTAGCTGTGGAATGAATACCATATCGACTTCGTCTTCTTCATTGCGAATAAGGCAGAAGCGTGTACGACATGAAACGGACTCTCCATTTTCTCCCTCTACAGTGATTGGAAGTACAGGTGATCGCTGACCGGCATAGATGGCGCGAAGTGAATGTTCGGGCAAATCCGTAATCATTTCTTCGGTTAGTCCAAACTGGTTAAGGATATTATATGGAATATCCTGTTCTGAAAACATCGGTATGTTCATGTATTTTTTGTTTTGTGTTATTTCTAAGTTCCTTGCAAAAGTAATATGGAGTTATCATACAGATGTGGTGAGACCATTTCTAAGACTCTGTTTTTTCAGGATAATTAAAGTATTTCAGCAAACTGAACTCTAAAACTAAACTCACAATGAGGCATGTTGCCATGAGTTTCATAGAACATGCAGAGTTCAATTTCAGAGTTCAAATATGGTTTATTCGTTAAAGATGTTTTCATTTCCACTGTAGGAGAGTGGCTTAGTTCACCGTTCAACGGAGTGACAGTAATTTTGCGATAATGAAAACAATTTTAATTTTTCTACTTATGGCAATATTTAGCACTTTGGGCTATGCTCAGTTCAATACAGTTAGTCCTAATTCACGGGTATACAAAATATCAACAGAGGCAGATACCTCAAATGAGATACCTACCTCCGTTGATAATGATAGTAATAATAGCAGGGAAGTTTGTGATGTAAAAGAGATGAAACGACAACTTCTTCTACGTTATATTAGTGTTTCGCTACCATTGAAGCAGCTTCGTATAAATTCACCATTCGGAAAGAGAAAGGATCCGTTCACCGGTAAGAAGGCACAGCATAATGGAGTCGACCTTTTTGCTAGAAATGATGAGGTTTATAGCATTATGCAAGGCGATGTTATCAAGTCAGGAGTTGACAGAAAATCTGGGATATATGTTAAGATGCAGTATGGAGAATATACGGTTTCGTACTGCCACCTGTCCAAAGTTGCAGTTAAGCGAGGGGATGTTGTTTATGCTGGTGATGTAATTGGTATTAGTGGTAATACAGGAACGAGGTCAACAGGTGAGCATGTTCATATCTCAGTTAAGTATAAGTCACACTATATTGACCCTACCATATTGTTTGACTTCGTAAGAGAAACACAGCAGGGGTGCTTGCAAAAGCTGAAAGAATTGAGGTAACAGAATACTCGTCTTAGAACAGCGTGTTCTTGTCTCCGTGTGACCTTGACCACGTATCATATTCCGAGTAAGTAGAGCCGGTCCAAGAGTTCTTTCTCTTTCTCCGTTTCGTTGACTTCTTTGAACTGCCACCAAATATAGCCTTAGCAATGAGGTAAAAAATGAAGAGTGTAAATAGTCCTTCCATACGTTCTAATGTATTGATTATCACATACAAAGATACGAAAAAAATCTCATATATCCAAGTCTAAATGATTGAGTTGTAATGTGTTAGTACAATAATATAATGTAAGGGCATATTTGAAATTAATCCCAAATATGCCCTTATATTATGTTGTAGTATGCCTTACCAATTGTCGTTTTCGTTTCCAGCTAATCCATTCTTTACAGCTTCCTCAATCTTGTCCATGATAACATTGGAGAATGCATGAGTCATAATAAGAGCTTTTGAGGATGTTTTCTTGTGCTTATCCTTTTCAGCAAATGGATAGCATTTTTCTAGTACCCATTTTTCAGAAATTTTAGTAGGAACAGTACCTCCAAGTGCCCCCATTATTCCACCTCCGGCTAGAACAATGGCCTCATAGCTCTGTACTGTATATGTTACTCGTATTTTTCCATCCTTAATGTCCATTTTAATGATTGGCTTAACACTAACATCATAGGAATTTGCACCTCCCATATGGCCAGCGATGTTGGCTAAATAGCCTTGTGCAATAATACAGCCAAGTTCTTTATCATTAAGTTGAATGACTGAATTTGCATCGTTAAATGAAGCTGAAACCCAGTAATTCAAAAGAACATATAATTGATCCTTGGTCTTTCCTTCGCAGTTTATAACCTGTACATAGGTTAATGAATTATTCTTATCTAATTGAAGGGTAGAAGCAAGATTGGCAGCTGCTTCATTCCATTTTTCACCATACTTCTCTTTTGCATATTTTTCGAGTTCTTCAGTGCGCATAATTTGAGCACTAACACTCATTGTTACAAAACACAATGCAATTGCAAATACTATTTTTTTCATGTTCTTGGATTTTTGATTATTTGAAATGTATTTAAAATTCGTAGCCGATTTTTAGGCTTACACCTTCAGTGTCGTAATTTGTAGCCTTTCTCGTATAAGACATATCATGGCTAGAATTAAACTTATTAAATGTTTGGAACTCAAGCTTCTCAGATGTATAACCAACGGATATATTTATTGCCTGTTTGCTGTTAGTAGCAATTCGACAGCCGACTGAAGCGTTTGCATAAAGGCCTCCGTTGTTAGTAACATATGTTCCACCTTTAATGTCGATAAACGGTGAAAATTTACCTTTTGTGAAATTTACTCGGCCATTGGCAAACACGGGAATATCGACTTTACTTTCCCTTATGTCCAATGGTATATCGCTAGAGCCTTTAGTTTCATACGAAGACATGAAGTGTAAACCGGCACCAGCTCCAATATAAAAGAAAGGAGTGATCTGATAACCATGGGATGTGTTTACCTCAAAACGTCCAAAATCATAATCACCAATGCCAACGGTGTAACCGGCCTCCGTGAATCCACGATAACATCCACTTGACACATTTTGTGCATTTGCAAAGATAAACGCAGTGCAAAGCAACATAGCTGTAAAAAACTTTTTTTTCATACACACAATTTTTTTAAATGTGAATCAGAATCCACATAAATACGTTATTATTAGTTTCAATGCTGCAAATGTAAAAATGAGTAGTGCAGCCTATCTGCACTTAAAAAAATACAGACCAAATTTTAATGTTACTCAAACATTAAAATCGGGCCTGTAGATAAAATAATAAGAAATATAATGATTACTTAAAGGTCTTTCTTTAATAGTGATCTTAATTTTTCAATACTTAAAGGTTCTCCTTTAGTTCTGTGTATCATAGAGTGACAATTCGAGCAAAGTGGGACTAAATCTTCAATAGGATTTACTTCATATTCACCACCGCGTTGTGAAATGGGAATAATGTGATGAACTTCAATAAACCCTTTACCGAGTTCACCATACGTTTTTTCGAAATCCATGCCACAGACATCGCATTTACAACCATAATGATCTATGCATTTCTTTCTTGCCTCAGGATTACGTTCATACCTAATTCCTCTAAAATTTTCTTCTTCACCTTCTGAAAATCTTTGCGTTGTGACTTCCTGAACCATCTCCAATTGGTGAATTTTGCAGAAAAATTCAATGTAGTGTTTTATGGCAACTAATGACACATAGCCATGATTGACTGACATAATATTCTCATTGTTGTTTAGACAATTTAGGCAGTTCTGTAGTTCAAGCAGTGAGTATGCGTCTTCATATAAATGATAACGCATCTCTTTACCACATTGTTTTAGGACAATTGGAAGTTGATTGTCAATAGCATCAATAATTGAGTTAAGAGAAAAGCCTTTGATGTTTTTCTCTGTTCTCAAAAATATTCGAAAATCACGCTTGAAAAGTTTTTCTTGTTCCGTCATTATCGTTTATTTTTTTTGATAACGAAGTAGAATACTACATCTTCATTGTTGTTGTACACAGAAACACATCCATCTAGACTATCAAGATTCATGTATCGATCAAAACATTTCCATCCACCGCTAATACCATGGTCTGGTCTTATTTCGATAATGTTTCCATCTTCTGTTGTGAGTCTAACCCAACGATGGTGCTCTGCAGGTTCGATAGAGAATTCAGGAGTTATCTCAAGTACATCTTTAACGACATTGTCTGTAAATTCGTCAGCCTCCTCTTTTGATGGGAAGTTGTGAGATATCGGAGTGTAGACATTCCAGTTATCATTAATACATTTTCGTCTTGGGGAGTCGATCTGAAGATTAATATCTGTAATCTTGAATTTAAAAAGTTCTTTCATCTCTTTCACCAAGTAGACAAACATCATACTAGCTAATGCACTATTAACATACATGTCGCTAAATGTAACAATCACATTTTTATCATCCAACAAATTTATTAAAGCATCAATATCGCTTTTTTTAAGAACAAAAGGAGCAATTGCCTTTGAAAAATAGTTTTTAATTTGGAATGAAGATATTCTTACTGCGCCTTGACGAACTATTTCTGATGGATTGATGGTGTATACAGGTTCGTTTTGTGATATGAAATTCGCGATAGTATTATCAGAATATACTATTGTTGCTTTTTTACCCCAGTTGTCCGAGAATGTCAGAGAATCATCTTCGGTAACGAAGTAGCGACGTTGTTTATCTCCCTTTGTTATTATGAGTGCTGTTTTAAATTTGCCTAAATCCTTAACAAATTCCAATTGACAGTCTGGAAATTTCTCTTTCAGTCCAACAAATTGAAGTTTATCACTCTCATTAGTATGATATTCAGGATGATATTCTACAGAGATTTTTATTTTAATTCCACGTTCTATAGAACGTTGAATTATTTTACCCATATCCGAATGTTGACTTACCCAATCTGATACAACGACATCACTATCTACGTCTGAAGCCGTTATATTTATTTCAGTCACTTCTGATGATTTGCTGGCGTCTTTTAATATTGACTTCAGATTCGCCGGAGCAATAACTGTATTCGGATATTCTGCTATAATCTCAGCAGGAACTTTATCAATCTTGTTTTTCTGGCGTTCAAGCCAATCCATTGCTTTTGCTTTGGATAATTTATTTGAATACCGATAGTTATTCCTGTCTACTAGGCATTTGGTACATGCGCCACCGTCCTCATGACAACGACAACCGCTATTCTCTATATTTTTTCTTGCAATATCAAAAATTTCTTGGCAGGCAACAGGGTCAAAAAACTTCAGAGAATAACCACATCCTCCCTTGGCTGTATCATAAATAAAGATAAGCCAAGCATTTTCTTCCTGTTTTACACCAAAACCAACTTCGCTTTCATCTATGCCTTCGCTTTCTGCTAAGGCACGAGTTAATAAAACTCCCATGCTATATGCCAATTGTTCATCGTTTGCATAATTTTTCTTGTCAGAATATAGGCGAAGTACGGAATAGCATGTGTAATGGGAACCTGTAAATACTACATTACGAGCGATATCTTTTTCATTTGCTTCGCAGCAGGTACCATCTTGTGCAAACCATAGCTTATTATGTCCAGGACGAACCGAATATGGTATTGAATGTTCATATTGACTTTCTACAGCTGTTCTTCCACATCTTTTGCAGAGAGCGAAACCATTGCCAGAACCGACATTGTAGAATAGAATTTTTCCATTATCACCGCTACTAACTACGTCACATAAATTAATACTTTTCTTTTCTTGCCATTTAACATCTAGCAACAATGGCCTTATATCATAATATCTCTTCTCAGTCTTTTCCTCACGTGATGCATTTACGTTTTGGTCAGCACGAAATCCTACGGGCTCATATGCGCGAGTATAGGCGGATTTTGCGTTAGAGTCTATGATGTTACGATATTTAACCTGACAGTGAGGGCATTCCTTATTCTCGTCGAGATTTTCTGAATACTCAACACGACCACAAGTGTCGCAATGGTAGATAGCTCTGCTCTGCGTTGATTCGTTATAAGCGCCAAAAAGCATAACACCTGCTGAAACATAGTTTTTTTCATTGACAACAACAGTCTGTTCTGGAGCATACTCATTGAGTGCAGTACGTATATCTCGTGAAGCTGATGTAGAACGATTTAAACTTGAAATCTGTGACTGAACCTTATTCAAATCCATTTCAAATTTAGTTTTTTCTGACTCATTTTGAGTGGCATCGATATCCTTTTTTAGCCTATTTTTCTTCTGAATTAAATTATATAATTTATCTGATTGGTCTTTATCTCTAAAATCAAATGACACTACACCCGTTGGCATGTTGGCATTTGGAATAAATTGGTTCTCTGATAAATAGCCAAGAAGCTTTGCCTGTTTGCATTTATCAATTTGAATACTGATAGCTTGTTTACGAGGTACATCATTCTTAAAAGTAGTCAAAGCTTCCTCTAGTTCTTTGATTGTATCGTCGTATTTTTCCTTTATATTTTGAATTTGCAAACGAGTTACACCTATTGTGAATCTATGATCTCCAAATGTTTTATGGAATTCAGCTTTAACGCTAGAATTATGTTCTATTTCCTCAAGGAAATCGATAAATTCTTTACAAGTTGATGACAAAAACTCATCCACAGACATAGTTGCTTGAATGCCTAATCCACTCTCACAAATAAACTTACGGAAGAAATATGAGTTTATATGTCGCTGAATAATTGTATTACTTTCTCGAACTTTAATCATGTGATTCGTTGTTTGCAATGCCCACATTGGGTTAGCAAAAGCATGTTGACCTACTGGAGTATTGTTGCACAGAGAGAAAGCAACAGCTTTCGTCTGTTGCATACGACCTGCACGACCAACACGCTGTAAATAGTTTGCAGCTGTTGGCGGTATTGTGTCCATCAATACAATATCGATATCGCCAATATCCACACCCATTTCCATGGTGGTTGAGCACTGTAAAACATTGATTGTCGGATTTTTTTGACTGAATTCCTGAGTGTACTGACGCAAACGTTCCTTTGACTGTTGGGCAGAATGTTCTGCTGCCAAGAAGGTTGGCTTGCAATTATAAATATCTCCATAGCGGTCACCCCAAAGACCTAATGTCTTCAAGTTGGCTACATCCTTATCAGAGGATAGCCATTCTTCTAGCTGATTATTATCTTTTGGCCGAATCGGCATAGACACATTTTGGCTACATTTGTAGTTTGCAAACATTTTTGAATTTACTTCTCCCGACATCAATGGGCTATATCCCATAAAGGTAGTATCAAGTTTACTTCCTGTGATAGGACAGACAGACACCTCTTTTGTCAAGCGAACACGACATGTTTTGTTAGTCTCCTTAGCTGAAATGTCTAAGTAGAAGCAACCAACATATCTTTCGTCACCGTAGAACCTTGGATGGTTATAACCTTCTCGATCATCAGCATATACTTCTGTAAGAAGTTTCTTTTCCTTCAATGTAGTCCAAGCATCAGCTATTATATTTTCAATTGCCTTTGCATTTTTTTGTAAGTCAGTAAGAGTGTGTACTCCCAGACCTGCGCAAAGTACAAGAATAGTTCTTGACTGCTTTATTTCAACATTACCATCATCCTTCTTTTTTAATATAGGCCAATGAGTACACCCAGAGCGATTATCGTTTGGCCCGGCAAACGGGGTACTAAGGTTGGAATCACGAATATACTTACGCTCGTCATTAATAAGAGGCTGAATGTGGTTTCCCATTCTGACAAAATAATCCAAAATGATTTTTAGATAATCCTGCCAATCTTTATCTGAAACTATGATTTGTTTTCTATCAGCTAAATCGTGAAGGCTTGCTGGTACTTTAGCATCTTTCAATGCCGGATATTCTAATGTAAGTAATCCCAGTCCTTCTACATTTACCTCAAAAGCAGGTCGACGACCAATAAAGCCTCTAATTAGCGATGCCTTATATGCTTCTTTATTCGGACTACTATCCTCTTTTGTAATATGACTATATACTGTATCATCGAATATTTCATTAGCGACCTCATAGATACTTGCAGTACCATCGCCACCTTTACTATACATCAAAGCTGCTACTTGCTGACGCATAGATTCTGGTATTTGACTTAGGTCAATGCCAGTTGTGTTATTGCTTTGTTTATCTGTAAGTAGTTTCAATGATTTCTCCCAACCTCTCATTCGTTCAACATTAATATTGAATGACTTTGCTGATATGGCTGTTCCCTGACGACTATCGGTGAAGGCTATATACTTACCCCAGCTATGTCCATTAGAAGCACATTCCTTCAGAAATACAGGAGCAATTGTCTGATTGATAAAGTTTACAGGTATGCGGAAATGCTTGAAATTAAGTTGTTTCCCTTTTGCTAGTTTGCCACATGAAGGACAGTAAGATTTTCCATCTTTGGTTACATCAACCCAAGTGGTGTTATCGTCTATATCCTTCAATTTTACTCCCTTGTATTCTTTTACATCTATATTATCTATAACAGGAATAAGCTTACTGCCCATAATTCTTGAATGAGCTAATTTGCTAAAGGAAACCTGAGCCTTACTATATGGCGCACAGAACTTTTCCTTGTTATGAGGTAAGAGAAAGAAAACTCCATTATTTTCAATAAAATCTTGCTCTTCATTTTCTTCGTCGTCATTATCAATGGTGAAGTAATCAGTCTGGTTGTGACTATCATCAACAGAGCTTATTATACTATTCGTGGGGTCACTAGTTCCCATAAGTAAGAAACTATTACATCGCTTACATTGTACAATTTCTAGTAATGGTGAGTTACAAATGGGGCACATAGTTCCCTTGTATGTCGTAAGGTGTCCAAACGGCGTACCGCTTGTACCTTCACATTTTTCATTTGCGCAACCATATATACCGCTTATCGAGCGCATAAAGAAGTGTGCACGTAGAGACAACAGTGAATTACCATTCTGCTTCAAATCACAAAGCCTATCTAATAACGACAAAGATGACTCAGTATCCATATCCTTACCGCAAAGAGCTTTAATAACATCAGGCAATGACATTCCTGCTAAGTTGTTAATCTTCTCACGTAAGGCTAGAACACGCTGGGCGGAGGGAAGATTATTTGCTATTAATTCTTTTTCAAGATTCTCTATATCAAGTTTGGGAATATCTCGCTTACCACCTATCACTTTTATCTGACTTTCATCCTGACCAGTTACAGTTGCTATAAACTGCTTCAATGACTCAATGCCTTCTTCTTTTCCACCAATAGTAGCACTTGTGCAAGCAAAACGGACATCCTTGGCATCAACTTTAAAGGCATCAAGGATTCGTTTTATCTGATAAGACAACTCTACAGCAGCAGACCCAGAATAGGTATGAGCCTCGTCTATGATTATCCAACGTAGTTTGCCTGCAGACTCTTGTATCATCTGTTGGTCACGCTGTCTCACCATAATATACTCCAACATACTTGGATTTGTCAGCAATATCTGAGGACGAGTACCTGCGTGTTCAATATCGCGGATTTCTTTTCGTGTTCCAACTTCGTTAGGCATTAACTCTTGCGAAGGATGAAACTCTCCTGTATCTCCATTGTAAACAGCATATTTGAGTCCTGCATTACTGCAATAATCAGAAAGACGTTTCTTCTGATCTTCCATCAACGCATTAAGAGGATAGAGAAATAGAGCCTTAATTGAATTATCTTTCTCCTGTTCGAATAGATCGCTTATAACAGGATACATAAAACATTCAGTTTTACCAGAACCAGTTCCACTAGTTACTACAATGCTTTTGTTTTCCTTTAAAGACTTCCAACTCTCTGCCTGATGAGTGTAAGGAGCATATTTTTCACCAATATGAAGTTTTTCTATTATTCTTTTATTCAGATATTTTTTCCAATCATCTGTTTTTACGTTTGTCCAGCCAAATGTACTCTGAAAGACAGGATTTGCCATTAAAGGCTCTTTTTTTAAGAGTTCCTCAATAGCTGGGCGCATAGGGTGGTTCCCTGGTGCCCACAAAGAAAGAAGAGCCATGCGCATTCTTTCTTCCGTTTCTTTGTATATATTTAAGAAATTCATCGTCTTGTTAATTTATTGTTTAGTTCTATCACAAATTTTGTATTACATGATTTGGAGCAGAATATGATACTCCTCCTCACAACTCCACGTTCCGAAAATAGATTGATTTTACCTTCCATGTGATCAGCCATAGCATTTACACGTTTCATCAGCCAACGCTCATTTTCAGTACCAAGCATATTTTGGCATATTTGTCAAAAAATGGTGAAACCTTCCACGAACGGTCTTGTTTTGTTGTTACATATATTTGTTCTCCATCTTCAACATAACATAGTTTGTTGTCTCGCGCAATATCCACAGCTATTGTTTCCACAAATGGGTATTTCTTGTCTTCGTATTTTTCCTGAATTGATTCTGTTGCCAATTTAAACATCCATTCTTGATAATTTTGAACATTTTCTATAATACAAGACATGAAATATTCATCTATATTTTGAAGATATTTCATAGGGTTATCTTGTTTCATTGCCCATGATGCATAAATGGAACGGATTACGCTATTATCAATCGATTCTACCTTCGTATTCAAGCATTTCATAGCAGATTTAATCTGCTCTCTTATCCAATACCATTGAAAAGACAAATCATTGCTTAATATTTTCAATTCATTTGCAAGATTCTCTTTTGATTCATCATCAATGCATTGGGCATAAAGTTGGAATGTCATACATAATAATGCTGTTGGATTGTCAGCAATGCACATCAATTCAAGTAATGAACTAGCAGGAATATCTTCTTTCTTTACGCGCTTATACCATCCAAGTGCACGTGTCCAAAAAGCATTTCCTAATGTTGAAGCATTAATCTCATCATGTATGCTGCGAATGGCATCCTCGCGCATATTTTTTCGTGTTTCCCCATTCAATAATTGAGTCATATCTATAAGTCCAGGACAAATTCTTCCTCGACTTCTTCCAACTACGATTACTTTACCCCAATCGTAGATGTCCTCAGGTACGATATAACCATTATTTTCATCATAGAAAAGTTCACGAGGTTCATGCTCTGGCTCATTAAGTTTTAGTAATTTCAGCGTACCTCGATAGTCAATGATCTGACGGTCTTTGGAGTTAATAAAAATTCGATTCTCCACAGATTGCACCCTATATGGGGAGTCTTTTACTTCAAAAGTAAGAGTTTCTCCCTTGCTTGTAAGAAATGATATTTCTACAGCTGCATCAAGCATATTATCTGATGTCTGATCAAGCATAGCTCTAAGAACCTCTCTTGTATCAAAGAGTGCTGTCAGACTTCCCTCAAAAGGAATACTTTTGAGGGTCTTGCCATCTTCTATAATATATAATTTATTGCAAATCTCTTTTATTTCCCTTATTTTATTGCCATAGGTGTAGCGTTTTATGCTCTGTCCCACCAAGTGATATTGGTATTTGTCAATATCAACATAGGGAACCCAACTGTTGCTTTTGACTGGTCTATCCTCTATATCAAGAATGGCAAACTCCTTGAAAGGTGCTCGAACAGTGATAGTAAATTGACTTTGGCTGTCTCCATCTGGAATAAGAGTAAATTGAATCTTGTTGTTTTTGCAATTTTCTTTTTTTACTTCCCATTGGTCATTAATGAGTTTAGCTCCATTTTCGCAGACTACTTTTCCATGTTTCCATGTAACCTTCATGGTGCATGTATCTTCTGTGTCAGAAACATTATATATAACAAGGTCTTCCTTTGCACCAACATTTGTCATTTTGTATGGTGTAACAAAACGCCCATTGCTATCCTTAGCGCGAACTAGTATTCTGCCATAGGGAGCATTGCGTTGCCATTCTGCTTGACGCATAGATCTGAACTCTACATTATCGGTCAAAACATTCCTTACATCGTCCTCACCATCATAACATATGAAATATCGAAGTGATTCGGCATCGTATAGTAATTCTGATACATTATCTTCACTGACCGAGCATCCTTTAATATCTGTCCATATTAGCTTTGCTGTTGATGAAAATGCTATATTGCCATCTTCTCCAGTCAAAGTAATGGTATCTTGATATCCCTCTGGAATAATAGCAACATTAAAACTAGCATCTTTCCAATTATATGCTTCATTCTCAATATTTTTATTCTCTAACAGCCAAGAGCTAGGATATATAATAGCACTGTCAACTTTACCAAGTCGATTACCTAACAAATAGTGACCCTTTTCATTAGCATAAACTAAGTGAGGAACACTCATGTCGAGTTCACCAACTAAATGAGGTTCTTCTGCATCATTTATATAGAAAGCTATATTATCACCGTCATTATAAAGATGTCTACATCCTACAGCATAGCGGCTATAGAAGTTTATGTAATCATAGGAATCTGTAACCTTGCCATTTACCCTAACTTGAGTAGTAAAAAAAATATGAGAAGACAGTTGTTGGTCTTCAATAAATGCTTTTGGTAAGTTTTGTGAACCTTTAAATCTGTAATTAACGATGAGTCTTTTTGCATTTAAGTCGAGCGTGAAATCCCAGTCGAGTGTGAATGGGCAAAGCTGACGTTTGCGGTGGCGTTCTTGTTTAGCAAGATTCTGAAGGTATACATACCAACTGTCATTTTCGTTTTTACAAAAGAAGGGCATAAGCAAATATTGCTCTGCTTCTATTGCGTTAACAAGTTGGTCACAATATTGTTGTATAGAATTACTTTCTGTGGCAATTAATCCAAGATTCAATTCTTCAAAATTGATGTGGCGATTTATTAATCCTCGTGTGAATCGCTCCCAAGTACCATATTGACTACTTGATGTCAAAAGATTCATGGGGAGTCCTCCCTGATAGAGTATTGAATCGAATGTTTCAACACGCTCTCCTTCATAAATTTCTATTCCAAGGCTTTTAGCTCCTTTGGTAGCTGCCTCGTAAAAATCTGTGGAAAAGTTACGTGAATGAATACTACTACGCAGAGCATTATAAACTAAGGCTTTAGAATGAATTCCATCTTTATATTCGCGTCGCCAAAATTCAGCAAAGAATAGAGCACACTCACGATGATAGTTCAAAAAAATATCATTTGAGCTTATGATATGAGTCCGTTTCTCTAATAAAGAACGCAGTTCCTCATATTCTTCGTCAGTTAGTTTCAGTTTCCAAAGAGGAAGTGGGCATTTCTCTAATTGTCGTTTTTCTAAGATTTTATTTAAGAAATTCATGTAAGGAAGTTTTTATTTTGCAAAAGTAATATTGAATAGTGCGGTCTTTTTGCACTATTCAATATTACTTTCACTAATTATATTATTCATCTGTAGTAAAGTCTAGGCCCAATTGTGAAGCTGATTCTTTGATGCTTTTGATAGTAGCAGAATTTTCTGTCAATGGGTTGTTTCCTGTATTGTTCGCAGTGAATTCTATCTTGATTTTTAGATTATTATTCTTAAGAGTGTTAATAAAACTACTGAAAAGCTGAGAATAATTCTCTATTGGTACTTCACCGCTGATTTTTACCTTTTTATATGTCTTTGGTGTTGATGATGGAGTAGTATCGCTGCCGGTACCCGATGCTGATCCCGAACCTGTCTGTGTAGAGTTTGCGCCTCCAGAAGGAATAGAGTTTCCTCCATCACTATTATTACCATTTGAACCACCTTGAGTTGAAGGAGATTCAGACTTCTCTAATTTGACCGATGGATCGACTAGCCAATAATCTTCATTATTTACATCTAAGAAAGGAACAGTTGTCTCATTATAAATCTTAGTATACTTTCCATTAAAACCTACTGCAACATTGAATGTACCATTATTGCAATATCTATTGATTGTCTCTTCAATCGCCTTTGGACCCTGAATCATTGGTTTATCGTCAAAACGTAAGAAGGCTTCATATAAATCCTTCACCTGAATAGGTCTACCGATTTCAGGAAGCATATTGATTTTAGATAGAAGGTTTCTACCGATTGAATCAATAATCCATTCTTCTTCTTTTACTTCACTGATTAGATTTTGACGAATCTGTGATGAGAAATCAGATGCATAGTTCTTCAATTCATAACTTTCCATTCCCGTCTTTGCAGAATATCTAATAACAACATTAAAAGCACGAATCAATGCATCATCTACTTGCTTTTCATATTCCCTTTTTCTGTTCTGGATTTCGTTATTTTGTTCTCTCTCTAGACGGCCTGCATATTCTGTTAGAATTTTGCTACATGCTAAGAAATCTTGTAGTTTGCTGTTCAATAATCCCTTTCCAGCTTCAGAACAAGCTAAATAGAAAATTGTGTTGCGTGTTACTCTATCTGAATTACCCTTAGAAAGAGCAATTTTTTTAACTTGACCTTCAAGTTGAACAGCCTTTCCTCCACCTGTAGGCATGGAATATTGAGGATGCAGAATTACCATGGTAAGTGAACGCTGTTCTGGCACATCTGCAGTAGGACAAACAAGTACATTAATCTCATGAATAAACGAAACAGAATTCTTTAACCTTCGTAGAATCTCAGAATTTACTTCGTCAGCTTTGACTTCGCCTTTTGCTTGTGACAATAATATATTAATATTAGCCTTTGATTCAAACCAATAAGTAGAAATTCCAACTTTTGCTGAGTGAAGATAGTGAGCTACTTGTTCTAGTCTATTTAAAGAACCATCAACATCGTTATGATTGAATGCTTTTGGTCTAAGCACACATAGTTTAAGTTGTTTAATGTCCAATCCCTTATTTTGCTTTGCACCTACAGAAGCCATAAGTAAGGTTGTTGCAATACCTTGAGTCAGATGATATTGACCAAATGCACCTTGCAAATCCTGCTCGTCAATCTTGCGAGAATTACTTGAAGCACCATATACATCGGCCAGCATCACTGTTTCCCAATTGCTTCCCATAAGATTTGTAATAGTGCCTGTCAGAGAACCAAGATTCTCTAATTGTACATCTGATGTATGAATAAGAGCATGAGTTCCTGTAAGAGAGTCTTTTCTTTTCCACAAATCTTGAACTATTGAAGCCAGGAGCCTTAACACGCCACGAGTGCGTTGGAATCTAGAATCGCTTCCCCAACGTTGACGGAACATTTCAATTAGTTCAGGATGGAATGGATATGATTTCTTTATTTTATTCGCATATTCTATTCTGTCACAATAATCAGGAAGGTCTGTTCTTCTATTGTGGAACATATCCTTATATCGTTTAGAAATTTGATCTACAATCAATGTATCATTAATTTGTTCAAAAAGACGACGGCGTACAACTTCATATACTTCTTCGTCGTCTACTGGTTTCACGTTAGCACCAATACGAACAATTCTTTCTTGAAGAGAGTCTAGGATCTCTTGTCCTATTTGCGAATCTGAGACTTCGGTCTTACTTGCTGGTAATGTAGCAATCAATACACATCGTGGAACTGCAGAAACGACCTCTGTTAACGTCTGGATGAAACTGTTTGTTTGATTATATAAATTACCTCCACCAACTTTCTTGGCAGATGCTTTCACACAATAGTCCGCCAACTCATCAATTAGAATCAATGATGTGCCGGCATTCTCAATTATAGGCTTTAGGATTGTAGAACTTGGCGCAATACGTTCTTCATCATTTTGACGAATCTTCTCATATCCTTCTTTTCCTCCTAATTGGTATGCAATTTCTCCCCACAGCGTATTAATTGTCAATCCTTCATTTGTTAAACGACCTTGAGATACATCTGTTGTGTTATTTGTGAATACAGCTACCTTGGCATCGTTAAAATTGGGTATAATGCCATCTTGAAGTATATTCGAACAAGATTCGAATTCTAATAGTTTAGCTCCACTTTTAATAATGTGGTAAATAGAAATCAAAGTATGGGTTTTACCACCACCAAATCCAGTTTGGAGCGATATCACACGATTCTCTGTTTCTTCTCCATTAAGAGCGCGTACAACTCTATTTGCAATATCTTTTAATCCTGCTGTAACATAAGTCTTCGAGAAGAATGTTGTTGGGTTATTATATACTTCTGGTCCTGTACCCAATGCTACTTCGTTAAGATTTGCAGCAAAAACAGATTCGTCTAATACTCCATTGCGGATATCATAATGTGGTAGACAATTATTAAACCATGACATAATAGGAGAGTCATCATCAACAGTACTATTTAGGATTGGTTTAGTTGTTGCAACTGGAATGTTAACATTCTGAGATGTTGCATTAATTGTTTGCTTTGCTTTGAGCCTATTGATCTCATTTCTAAGGTCAGACATATTAAGCATATTTGCAATCATTATCATGTTGCTAAATGCTCTTTCCTTTTCATCCTCTGTCAGAGGCGTATAATGTTGGCACTTATTACGTGCATCCTGCAATTCACGCATACAATTGTCAAAGGTGAAAGTCTTTTGTTTGTCACCTAGTTCTATTGACAACTCATCACGAAACTTGCTTGCTAAGAATGACAGATTGTGATAATCAATTCTCATAATAGGCTCTACACCTTGTTTCTGAGCTTGATTCCACATGCCTTGTTTCTCTACAGTCAAGCGCTGAAAGAATACACCTTCCCAAGGTTCTGCCGGGAAATGTTTCTTTAGAATTTTCACTAAATAGGGGCGCATAGATTCCAAGAATACGCCCAATGCTTGAAATATATTATCATTCATAATCTTAATTATTATTCTTCGATATTATCAAATAAATTACCTTGCTTAATTTCGCCAGGTTCATCATTGCAATGCTGACGTAAATCTTCAGCATTCAGTAGCAAGCTCTGAACTTGTTTGAAATCATCATTGGCTGGTAATAATTCCTTTAATGTTGCAAGCAATCTCCATAGTGGTGCGTTGCTTTCTGGGGCAATCTCTCTGATAAATTTTAATATTTTAGACCGATATCCTTCCTTGAAGAGAAGAATAGCTCTATGGGCTTGGTCAATAAGAGAATCGGTGGTTCTAGTACCTTCTACTGATGACGAACCTATATGTTCCTCAGCCATTGCGATATGCATTTTATTTCCTTCTAGAATAAGTAATTTTTTCTGCTTAATATTGTTAATGTTTACATTTACACCAACTCTTGTAAATTTTGTGGCATCATCAAAGTCGGTATCACCAACACCATTCAACTGTAACCAGCCAATGTAGAATTTCGTATATTCATCACCTTGCACACCTTTCAATAAAGCATTGAATGCCGAATTTCTTGCCATTTCAAGAAGCTCTGCTACTGACACCTCACTACCATCAGCTTTCTCTACTGATTTATATTTGCCAAATTCACTTACAGCTTGACCGAAACATGCCGTAAGCAAATCAGCACCTCTAAATCCTAATTCATATAGGGACTCCACTTCTTCAGTTACCTTGCTCTCGATGTCCTTACGTACTTCCTTAAAATCTCCATATCCTTTCCGTTCGGATGGTCGACATGCAACAGTTACAGATGATTCAAGAAATGCCATCTCCGTTTTAAGAGCTCCTTGCATCTCCGTATCCATTGGCCATGACCCAGTAATGTTCATTCTTGCATCCAGAATTGAGTTGCATAGGGTTGTCCAAGCTTCTGTGCTTTGATGTGCGAACATGATGCTTACAACATCTGATGTTTGTAATTCTATAGCATCAAATATTGAAGTTAATTTTCTCTCAAAATGAGTTTTGGCTTCTTCAATGCTATCATGATGATGATGTTTGATTGCTGTGCATTCCTCTGTCTTTGGCGTTTGTGGAGTTGCGAATGTTAAAGGGTAAATATCTCCTAGAGTCTTTTTCAACCAAACATAAAAGAAGTCAGAACAATCAGCATATCCAATTGCATCATAATAAGGTGGATCTGTAACTACTGCATCTAATTGCTTCGCTTCAAATTGATTTTTTTCACCACTTGATGAATTCGCAAATTCTACAGGAAAACATGAAGAGTTTTCAGAGTCTACATAACGTAATATCCAATCAAGTTGATTTTCCGCACTTCCGGATTTCCCACAAAATGGATTAGATTCAGGGAAATCAAAAGTCATAGAGATAGATTGCCTACTCATAATGCGTTCTAATTTTTCGCGACCTGTGTGATAAACCCCAAAAGAAGTATTAGCTATAGCAATTCGATCTATCCAAATTGCTAAATATGTTATTATGACATTATTATAGTCATTTGATGGAAGTTGCTTTTTTATTTCATTAAATTTCCGTATCCATACAGATAACATAAATATTTGTCTATCAGAAAAAATATCTCCCCAATGTGTGTACCCCCATGAACAAAGAGGAAATGCTTGAATATATCCTAATGGTAATAACTCTTGCGGTCGATCAACTTTTGGAACTTCTGATGATATTATATTAAGAACTTTATCACTTGGTATTTCGTAGTCTTTGCCCATATCGCCATCATTAATTACAGCAAGTAATCTAGATTTTAAGCCATGCAGTTTGGACTGTTCTTTTATATTTTCTACACTTGTTACATTGCCACAACACGGACATGTCATATTTCCTCGATAATTCCATGGCTTTATATTGCATAAGCCTTTTTTAATTTCAAAAGATATATTTGTACCGTTAATCAGAGGATTTAAATATACTTTTTTCTTTGGCGCATTAGCAAGATAAAACCCTTTTAGCAAAGGTACTTCAGCACCACAACTAGGATTTGAACATCTTGCTGTACGTGCCCAATAATATGCTATTGGTTTTTTCCCATTTTTGTCTTTTGGGTATAAAGATCCTACCTCTTCTTCTGTATAAGCCAATAACTTTTTTCCATAATACTCTATATCAAAGCTCAAACGGTTATTAATGTGGTAACCCAAGGAATCCAAATAACAATTTTCTGGTGAAGATTGCACCATTTTAATTCCTTGCTCACCATATTTCTGCGTAAATTCATCGGCACTATAAATAATTGGTTTTCCATACTTTTGGGGGTATTCAGCGGATCCCTTTTCTATTATATGAGCAACAGGATTTATATCGTTACCAAAGCTTCTGCAACCTAGTCGGGCAGCTTCTAGAGGAATGGCGCCACCACCTGAAAATGGATCAAAAACTGAATGCATATGGGATTGAAAGATACTTATAGCATCTTGCAATCGTTCCTCAAATTCACAAACTTCTGCAGTCCTATTATGTCTATCTATTATATTATATAAATTCGATTCGCTATTACTTATTGAGTTGTATTCAATTTCAAATTGATTGTGTAAAGTTTCATAGCCAACAGTAGAGTCTTTATCTGAGTTATAGGCAATCCATATAAGTTCTCTAGCAATTTTTAATATAGTCGCATTATTACGATTTTCCCATTTTATTAAAGATCCATCAGATAATTGCTCCTTAGGTGACGTACTTTTCCCTTTTTTCATATTCTCTTGACATTTGTCAGAGAATTTTCCGATAAACATCATCAATCTGTTTCGATAGTTGTCCTCCATAGGGTCTACTATTGCAGTATACGGAATATCAGAATATGGTTTGTATTCGTGCCATGTGACGCTGTGTTCAGCGCCATATAAAAGTTGTTTAATAGCATCTTTGAAGGCTTTTGGACATAAGTCATCAAGAGGGTCTGGCACAAGACTGGCAAAAACAATAGCTCTACACACAGGCAATGGTCGTCTTGCCCACCATAAATGGAGGGTTGAAATATGACCATGTCGAATTGATTTGTCACGTACACTCTCTGCAGAGATCTCCTTTATCGGTAGTGCGACTTCGATGAGTTTCTTTGCTTTCATATATTTAATTTCTTATTTATCTTTATTTGATTGCCATTCAGAAAGAGGTAGATAAAATTGTACACCTTTTGTTTGTTTTTCAAACGTCATCTTTCTTGCAGGGTCATTTATTATATTAAGTATTGGTGATGTGCTGCAGTTTGTTACAATATACAACCAAGCCTTAATGCCTAACTGCGATAAACGGTTCATCTCGTTTTCGCTCAGCATTACTCCGTCAGTTCCTGAGCGTCCTTTAACTTCAATGTAACGTTTCGTACCATCGGCAGATATACTCTTGATATCATATCCCACATTATCCTTCGAAACATCTTGTGATTCTCTGCCCATACTTGTTTCGTAATCCATTACCACTTGCATGGCAATAGTTTCTACTTCATCATCTCTAGACATTCCGAAATTCTTCTTGTATTCAACTTGATTCAATGGAACTACATAAGCACATCCTAAAACTTCAGGTGCAACAGGAAATAATTCAGCCATATTGTTCATTTGCTCTAAACGCTCATTCTTACGAACTTTCATAGCTTGACATCTTGCTTCTTTAGCTTGAAGCTTTGCCTGTATTTTTTCATCGTCAGAATAGAATAATTTATTCTGTAGTTCATTTATTTCCCCCTGAATATCCATAATTACCTGTTGGAAGGCCGATTGCACATACTCGCGTCTGCTTTCAGTATCCTCTGTTACCTTCTTTTGGGTTTCCTCTAGTAAAGGTTCTGTTTGATGTTCGTAAGCCCATTCAACAACTTCATCTTCTAATGCGGGAGAAGGAGGGGTTATTTCTTTTGCAAAATCGGTAGGTGGACATAGGTCCAAAAGTTTTGCAGGTGATGTTCGTTGAAAAGATTCGTCATTTGATTGACAAATCAATGTTAACAACTCATTTGCCACATTTGGTTCTCCATCACTGCTTGTTCTATTATCTAATATTCTGTTCTTTACAAAATATGCAAAATATGGCTCTTTATCTTCTGGCGATACAAGAATTGTACCCTTAAGCATTTCGTCTCTATAGCTATCACGTACAGTATCAACCAAGCAGTCAAACAATGGATTGCCAGGATTTATGTAGTGCGCTTTCCCGTACATCGCCGTTGATCTTTCATATTCCAAATAACGATGCTTATCAAAGAAGAAGAATAAGTTTGTCAGATTATCAGCATAAATACGATAATCATCCTTTAATCTTCTAACTATAACGTCAGGGATATAATTGATTTTGAAAATTCCATCATTAATTTCATCATATCTTCCACCTAAATATGAAAAAGCTCTTTCGAAGAACTGTCTTATGTATATAGGTTGAAGTCGTCGTTCATCACTGTTTTCTTTTAATATCAAGGCTTCTTTATAGTCAACTTTGGTGTGTGCTATAGATGTATCTTGCTCGTCAATAGGTGTCTTGAATACTGTTCTAAGCGCAGTTTCGTTCTTCTCAACAAATCGATCTAACTCGTTTTCTTGACCGTTCAATACTGACGCGATTATATTATCCAATGATACACCTTTAAGCACATCTTGGATAACGTCATAAACTCTATCATCACCGAGTTGTTCCCTGATAATATCTAGCTTATTTAGCAACTTTCGTAAGACCTGACCTTCTCGTGTGTTACCAGCAACCATGTTAAAGACTAGTACATCTGATTTTTGGCCATATCTGTGAATACGACCCATACGTTGTTCGAGTCTATTTGGATTGCATGGGATATCCCAATTTATTAGGAGACGACAAAATTGAAGATTAATACCCTCACCAGCAGCATCAGTACAAATAAGAATCTGTACTTCTGGAGTCATAAATAAACATTGTGACTCACGGCGTTCGTCAACAGACATTCCGCCATGTATTGTAGCTACGCTATAACCGTTGTTGCTTAAACGCTCTTGAAGATAAAGCAGGGTGTCTTTATGCTCTGTGAAAATAACGAGCTTTTCTCCATCAATAACTCCTTCTGATGTAAGGAGTTTCTTTAGTTCAACATATTTCTGTTCTTCTTTTTGCTGAGTATATAGGGTATTAGACATCTCATAAAGAGACTTCACTTCACCTGCTTCTGCTTTGATTTCTGATGGACTCTTTGATGTTGTAAATAGCTTTAGTTTCTTGGGGTCGCCCATTATATTATCTAA
>OLGJ01000382.1_pt1 | contig 28967 bp, 22 predicted proteins | sample 1605431 | NCBI WGS metagenome assembly OLGJ01 (sample SAMEA3888920, study PRJEB22519) | human gut metagenome | biome: human gut; feature: human-associated habitat; material: faeces | place: Denmark | collected 2009
TGTTCAGAAAAGCGGTAAGTTGAGCGAATACGTATTTATCTTGGTTCATAAGCGGCCTTCAATTTGACCGCTAAGCTACGAATTCAAATCCGTTTCATTCTAAAGGACTGCTTAAAAGACTGTATTTCAATAATTTCAAAGACCGATTAGCTAACTTTTATTGGACAGTAGTGTTATTAGAAATATTGTCGTTTACTTTTTATCGGATAATTCCTCGCTGTGAGTTCTCAATGAAAGAAATGATGTATTCAATCTCTGGGCTTGTCGGAATTTCCAGTTTAACTTGTTCCAATGCTTCGGTTACATTTTTTCCGCTATTGTAAATGATGCGATAGGCATTATGGATATTCTCAATCAGCTCATTTGAAAATCCGCGCCGGCGTAATCCTACAATGTTTATTCCACTATAAGCAATGGGTTCTCTTCCTGCAATTATAAAAGGTGGAATATCTTTGCTGAAGCGGCATCCTCCTTGTATCATTACATATCCGCCTACCCGGCAGAATTGATGCATCAGGACGTTGGCGCTGATAATGGCATTATCATCAATGATGATTTCTCCAGCCATTTTGGTTGAGTTACCAATGATACATCCACTTCCGATCAGAGCATCATGAGCAACGTGTACCCCTTCCATGAGCAGGTTATTGCTGCCGACGATAGTCCGGCCTTTGGCTGCGGTTCCACGGTTGATGGTGACATTTTCACGGATTGTATTGTTGTTTCCTATTTCAGCAGTCGTTTCTTCACCTTTAAATTTGAGATCCTGAGGAACTGCACCGATTACAGCTCCCGGAAAAATCTGATTTCCGTTGCCAATACGTGAACCATATAGAATGTTTACGTTCGACATGATCACATTATTGTCTCCGATGACGACATTCTTATCGATGAAAGTAAACGGACCTACCTCTACATTTTCACCAATAATTGCTTCGGGATGTATGTAAGCTAATGGACTGATCATATTTTTATCCATTTTATTATTTGTTTTTTACAATTTGTGCCATAAATTCAGCTTCGCAAACAATCTTTTCGCCAACGAAGATGTAACCTTTCATCGTAGAAATTCCTCTTCGGATGGGGGCCATCAGTTCTACACGAAAAATGAGTGTATCTCCAGGTACGACTTTCTGGCGGAATTTTACATTATCGATTTTCAGGAAATAGGTTGAATACTTTTCCGGTTCGTCGATTGAATTCAGAACAAGCAATCCTCCTACCTGAGCCATAGCTTCGATCTGAAGAACTCCGGGCATAACCGGTTCCTGAGGGAAATGTCCCTGGAAGAACGGTTCATTGGAAGTGACATTCTTTACACCTACAATGTGGTTGGCACCGATTGCAATAACTTTATCCACCAGTTGGAACGGATAACGGTGCGGAAGCAGTTCACGGATACGGTTTACGTCCATGACAGGAGCTTCGTTGCAGTTATAGACCGGGGCCTGGATTTCATGCTGGCGGATTTCTTTTCTCAACTGGCGGGCAAACTTGTTGTTGATCGTATGTCCCGGACGGGTTGCGATGATACGTCCTTTGATTGGTTTTCCTGTCAGTGCCAGGTCACCAATGATATCCAGCAGTTTGTGACGTGCAGGTTCATTGGGCCATACCAAAGGAATATGGTTGATATATCCCAGGTTGGCAGCATCCATGTGAGGAACTCCCATTACGTCAGCCAGTTTGTCAAAGTTATCTTGTGTCATTTGTTTTTCGTAGATAACAATGGCATTGTCCAGGTCACCTCCTTTGATCAGGCCTGCATTCAGCAAAGGCTCGATTTCACGCACAAACACAAAGGTACGTGCAGATGCTATTTCCGTTGGGAAGTCCTCCATATTTTCCAGTGTCGCATACTGATTGGTCAGAATCTTGGAGTCATAGGAAATCAGTGTGTTTACACTAAATTTATCGTCTGGAAGAACGATGATGGATGAACCGGTTGTTTCGTCTCTGAATTCTATTTTAGACTTAATGATATAATAGTCTTTGGGAGCTGCTTGTTCCTCAATTCCTACACGTTTGATGCATTCCACATATGCTTTTGCACTACCGTCAAGAATCGGGAATTCAGGTCCGTTTACTTGTATCAGGCAGTTGTCAATGCCCGCAGCATAGAGGGCTGCCAAAGCATGTTCAACGGTACTTACTTTTACCCCGTTTTTAGCCAGTACAGTTCCACGGGTTGTGTCAACTACATTTTCAGCTACGGCATCGATAACAGGCTGGTCATCCAGATCAATGCGCTGAATCTTATACCCGTGATGTTCTGGGGCAGGATTGAATGTGACAGTCAGTTTAACTCCGGTATGGAGTCCTTTACCATTCAGTGTAAAACTGCCTTTAAGAGTCTGTTGTTTCAACATGGGCTTAGTTATTTAGTTGTTTCTTTAATTCTTCTATTTCTTTTTGCAGGCGTCCCAATTCAGTATACATGTCGGGCAATTTTTTATAAATGGCTGCAGAGCGTGCAAACTGTTTGGGATCAATGGCCGGATATCCCATCAGCGTACTTCCTGACTTCGTATTTCCCGGTATTCCGGACTGTGCTCCGACGGTTACATGGTCACCGACTTTGATGTGTCCGGCCACACCGACCTGTCCTCCGAACATACACCATTCTCCTATCTTGGCAGAACCTGCAACTCCTGCCTGTGATGCCATCACGGTATGACTTCCTACTTCTACGTTGTGAGCAATCTGTACCAGGTTGTCTAACTTGGTTCCTTTGTGGATGATTGTTGCTCCCATTGTAGCCCGGTCAATACAGGTATTGGCACCGATTTCCACATCATCTTCCAGTATGGCAATACCGATTTGAGGTATTTTCTCATAACCTTCTGGAGATGGTGCAAAACCGAAACCGTCAGCTCCAACGACTGATCCTGCGTGAAGGATACAGTTGTTTCCGATACGGCAGTCATGATAGATCGTTACGTGAGGATAGAGTATCGTATTGTTGCCAACCTTTGCATTACATCCGACAGTTACATGAGGATGGATATAGGTATTGTCTCCGATGATGGCTCCTTCTTCAATGCAGGCAAATGGACCGATATAGACATTCTTTCCGATTTTTGCATTGGATGCGATGGATGCCAAAGGATCGATACCCTGTTTTTTCGGTTGGCTCATTTCATAGAGAGTCATGAGTTTTGCCAGGCTTTCATAAGCATTATCCACTTTGATAAGGGTAGCTTTGATTTCGTGTTCAGGTTCGAAGTCCTTATTTACCAGAACAATGGACGATTGTGTGTCGTAAATGTAATGTGTATATTTCGGATTCGAGAGAAAAGATAATGCGCCCGGAATACCTTCTTCTATTTTGGCGAAAGTGTGTACGGTTGCATTCTCGTCTCCTACAATGACTCCTTGGATATATTCCGCAATCTGCTTAGCTGAAAACTCCATAACTGTCTATCTTTTGTTCTTTTTATATTTTAAAATAACCTTTCGAGCCTTCTATAATATGGCATAGTGACTCATTAATTATGCAAATTACGTATTTTTTTTTTATATATCCGTGTAAAATGGCAATTATTTCCTGTTGAGAGTCCTGAAAAGTTGGTGAATAAATGTTTTTATTTTGTTTTTCCTGTTTTTCAGCAGAAAAGCCATTCCCCGATTCCTTTTAGAGAAACCGGGAAATGGCTTTTAAATAGAATTCAAATTCTTGTATTATAAGATAGCTTTCAGCTGTTCTGCCATTTGCTGCTGAACCTTATGGGCTTCTTCACCGGCAACTTCAGCAAAACGTTCGGTTTTGTCTGCATAGATAATGGCACGGCTGGAATTGACAATCAGTCCGCATTCTTTGTTCATACCATATTTGCAGACTTCTTCCAGGGATCCGCCCTGTGCTCCGATACCCGGAACCAGCAGGAAGTGGTTTGGAACAATTTTGCGGATGTCTTCAAACATGCGTCCTTGAGTTGCACCTACCACATACATCATGTTCTGGTCGTTGCCCCATTCCTGGCTCTTGCGCAATACTTTTTCGAACAGACGTTCGCCTTCTGTATCAGTAGTCAGCTGGAAATCGTGAGAACCTTTGTTGGATGTCAGTGCCAGCAGGATAACCCATTTCCCTTCGTAAGTCAGGAACGGAGTAACACTGTCTTCACCCATGTAAGGTGCTACCGTAACTGCATCCAGGTTAATTTCTTCGAAGAATGTACGTGCATACATAGCTGAAGTATTACCGATATCACCGCGCTTGGCGTCAGCAATGATAAACTGGTCAGGATAGTTTTCGTTCAGATACTGGATGGTCTTTTCAAAAGAAATCCAACCTTTGACACCCATGCTTTCGTAGAAAGCCAGATTCGGCTTGTAAGCGATACAGTAAGGAGCTGTGGCATCGATGATGGCTTTATTGAAAGCAAAGATAGGATCTTCTTCTTTCAGCAGATGTTCCGGTATTTTCTTTATATCCGTGTCCAGTCCTACACACAGGAAAGACTGTTTTTTCTTGATGTTTTCAAATAACTGTTGTTTGTTCATATTCCTGAGTCTTTAAATTATAAGTCTTTTGCTACCAGTTGTTATAATTCACTTTCTTTCAGTCGTTCTGCATTTTCGGCTACAATCAGGTGGTCAATACAGTTCTGAATATCTCCGTCCATGAACGCTGCCAGATTATAGATCGTATAGTTGATACGGTGATCAGTAATACGCCCCTGAGGATAATTGTATGTACGGATCTTGGCCGAACGGTCGCCGGTGCTGACCATGGTTTTACGTTTGGAAGCGATGTCGTCAATGTACTTTTGGTGCTCCTTGTCGTAGATAAAGGTACGCAAACGGCTGAGGGCACGTTCCTTGTTTTTGGGCTGGTCGCGTGTTTCCGTACATTCGATAAGGATTTCTTCTACGACGCCGGTATTCGGATTCTTCCAGTTATAGCGCAGACGAACTCCGGATTCTACCTTGTTGACATTCTGACCTCCGGCACCACTGCTTCGGAAAGTATCCCATTTGATTTCACCTTCGTTGATTTCTACGTCAAACGGTTCTGCTTCGGGAAGTACGGCAACCGAAGCTGCAGATGTATGAACACGTCCCTGAGTTTCAGTCGCAGGAACGCGCTGTACACGGTGAACGCCTGATTCATATTTCAAAGTGCCGTATACCTTGTCCCCGGTAACGGAGCAGATAATTTCCTTGAAACCGCCGGCAGCTCCTTCGTTGGCACTCGATACCTCCAGCTTCCATCCTTTCGATTCGCAATATTTGGAATACATGCGGAACAAATCTCCTGCAAAGATGGCTGCTTCATCGCCTCCCGTACCTCCACGGATTTCCAGGATAGCGTTGCGGTCATCCTGCGGGTCGGCTGGTACCAGCAGAAGTTTTATTTCCTCTTCCAGTTGGGGAATACGGGCTTCACAGGCTGCAGCTTCCTCACGGGCCATTTCCTTCATTTCCGGATCGTTTTCAGCCATCATCATTTTGGCTTCTTCCAGTCCGTTGAGGCATTGCAGATATTCCTTGCGGGCAGCCATGATGTCACCCAGTTCCTTATATTCCTTCGTCAGTTTGACATAGCGTTTCTGATCGCCAATTACGTTCGGGTCTGTAATCAGGGTTGATACTTCCTCGAAGCGGGCTACTAGGCCTTCCAGTTTCTCCAGTATGGTGTTATTTTCCGCCATTTAAATATTTTGTTTTGTTTTGTTTTTACCACAATCTGCCGCTCAATAAATACGTAATAATAATAAGTATCAATAAAATTATCAGTATATAATTTACATGTTTCTTCCAAGTCCATTTCTTGCCTGACACGAACTCTGTGTACATGGCACCGGCGTAGATCCTTTCATAGTCATTTATTTTTATGATTGATACCTTTGTTATATTGTCTCCAGGCCAATAAACAGACTATTATGAGGATAATGCAAAGGAATCCCATAGGCATTGTGACTTTATTGTATTAATATTTGAACTCTCCGAACTCGCTGCGGATAATCAGTTCCTTGTGGTCACTTTCTTCGATGCGTCCGATAACCTGTGCGTCGATATTGAATGACTTGCTGATTTCGATTACTTCCTTGGCATGTTCCGGTGACAGGTAGACTTCCAGACGGTGTCCCATGTTGAATACCTTGTACATTTCGTCCCATTCAGTGCCGCTTTGTTCTTTAATTGTACGGAACAAAGGAGGAACAGGGAAGAGATTGTCTTTGATGACACGGCAGTTGTCGCCAACAAAGTGCAGCACTTTTGTCTGTGCACCGCCAGAGCAGTGAACCATACCATGGATTTCCGGACGCAGGGCATCCAGCAGTTTCTTCACAACCGGAGCGTACGTACGGGTCGGAGAAAGAACCAGTTTACCGGCATCCAGCGGAGAGCCTTCTACGGTGTCAGTCAGTTTCAGTTGACCGCTGTATACCAGTTCTTCAGGTACAGCCTTGTCATAGCTTTCCGGATATTTTTCAGCCAGGTATTTGGCAAACACATCGTGACGGGCACTGGTCAGACCGTTGCTTCCCATACCTCCGTTGTATTCCTTTTCGTAAGTAGCCTGTCCGTAAGAAGCCAGACCGACAATCACGTCTCCCGGACGGATATTGGCATTGTTGATAACGTCTGCACGTTTCATACGGCAGGTCACCGTGCTGTCCACGATGATTGTACGGACAAGGTCGCCCACATCTGCTGTTTCACCGCCGGTTGCATAGACACCGACACCCATTTCGCGAAGCTCAGCCAGCAGTTCGTCTGTACCGTTGATGATGGCCGAGATCACTTCTCCCGGTACAAGCAGCTTGTTACGGCCGATGGTAGAAGACACCAGAATGTTATCTACGGCTCCTACACAAAGAAGGTCGTCGATGTTCATGATCAGTGCATCCTGTGCAATGCCTTTCCATACAGACAAGTCGCCGGTTTCTTTCCAGTATAGATAAGCCAGAGATGACTTTGTGCCGGCTCCGTCAGCATGCATGATGTTGCAGTATTCAGGATCACCTCCCAGAATATCCGGAATGATCTTACAGAATGCCTTCGGGAAAATACCTTTGTCAATGTTCTTGATGGCGTTGTGTACATCTTCTTTGGATGCTGATACGCCGCGCTGCATGTATCGTTGATTACTCATGAGTATAGTATAAGTTTATTTGTTTCAAATATCTTTGCAAAAGTACGATTTTTTTTCATAACTACTGGGCGCAAAGTGGATTTTTATTCCACAAGCGGTTGGTTCAGAGCTCCCATGCCGACCAGTCTGGTTTGTCCGTCGGGAGTCTGGATGCTGAAGCGGAAAAGTCCGTTTCCCAGCCGTTGCAGCATTTCCCGTGTAGGATGAGCTGTCCGGAGCACTTCCTGTCCGGTTGCGTCCGAAATGATCAGCATGCAGTTTTCCGGGATGCGGGGCAGATTCTGTAAAGTAATTGTCAGGATGCCTGCGCTGTCCGGAATATTCAAAGCCAGAGGCTGACTTTCGTTGCCGAATCTGTCCACGGCAGTCACGGCCCAATAAGTCCGCTGGTGCCAGGGAAACAAAGGTATGAAGGTGTACGATGTGCTGTCGGTCCGCGTACAGATCAGGTTCTCTGCCCGTTCTGTGTTGACCGGATACTGGTCGGATGCATAAATACGGTAATAAATGCCTCCGGGGTTGTTGTCTGTCGAAGCATGCCAGCTCATGCGCACCTGCCGTTCTCCCGGAATCAGGCTGGGAAGGGTAGGGACACTGGGAGCAATGCTGTCAGCCCATGTCATGGGAGGAACTACGGCCGGATACAGATAGAAGTTTTTTTCCAGTTCATCCATCAGTCCCTTGGTATTGTCCATCAGGAAACGGTTCCTGAAGTAGGCTTGTCCGTCCGTGTGGATATCCCGCAGGAAATATAGCTGTCGGACGATCTCATCCAGTTTCCAGTTTTGTTCTTTGGGATGCATGAAATAAATTCCCAGTCCGGGGATTACCCATCGTCCGTTTTTATTCTCCTGCCAGTCAAGGGCAAACGGATAAAACTGGTTGCCAAGGAAATACATCATGGGGAAGATGGCATCATGGATTCCTTCTTTCAGCCATTTCTGTGCATCCTGATAAACGGCATGATAAGCGTTCCATCCTTTGGAAGGATAGCGGTAAGTGTCTCTGTATTTCCCTACGGGAGAGCTGCTGACCTTCACCCATGGCTTCAGTTTCTTGACTTCCGTATAGACTTGTCTGACGATACGGGTAATGTTGTCCCGTCTCCACTGGGATTTCTCCTGCTTATGTCCATATTTCCGGTACGTGTCTTTGTCGGGAAAGTCTTCTCCCTGTTCCGGATAACGGATGTAATCCAGGTGGATACCGTCTATGTCATAATTCGCCACGATTTCCCGGACCATCAGGCTCAGGTAGCCGGCCGTTCCCGGATTGCCCGGATCCAGATACCAGCTTCCCCGGAACTGCTTGCAGAGTTCGGGATGTTTTCTGACCACTGATTGCTTGCCTTGCAGTCCTACCTGCCGCTTGTTTCCGATGGGGATTGCCACCATCCAGGCATGAATTTCCATACCTCTGCGGTGACATTCTTCAATGGCAAACTTCAGGGGATCATAGCCGGGATTCTGTCCGGTGTGTCCGGTCAGGGATTCGGCAAAGCATTCCAGGGCAGAAGGATAGATGACGTCTCCGCGCAGACGGGTCTGGAACAGCACCGTATTGAAATTGGCTTCCTGCAGTTTGTCCAATATATTGCATAATTCTTTTTTCTGGCGTTCAATGCCTGCGGGGGATGTTGCTTTCTGGGAAGGCCAGTCCAGTCCTCCCAAAGTAGTGATCCATGAGGCCCGGATTTCCTGTTTGGGGGCAGCCTGTGCAGGCAGTAATGTTCCCAGGCAGATGAATAAAATGAACAATATGCGCATAAAGTCGGTCTTTTTAATCGCGCAAAGGTATGAAAATATTCTTGGAAATTAGTACTTTTGCGGACTTAAAACTTAAAGATGAAAGAGTTATGTTATTGACTACAACAAACACAGTGGAAGGAAAGCGCGTCGTACATTATTACGGTGTCGTTTCCGGTGAGACGATTATTGGTGCCAATATTTTCCGTGATTTCTTTGCCAGCATACGGGATATTGTCGGCGGACGTTCTTCTTCATATGAGCAAGTGTTGCGTGAAGCAAAGGCAACAGCATTGAAAGAGTTGCAGGATGAGGCTGCCGCGTTGGGGGCTAATGCAGTGATCGGTATAGATCTGGATTATGAAACGGTAGGAGGAAACGGCAGTATGCTGATGGTGACAGCCAGCGGTACGGCCGTATATCTGGAATAAGGAAGATTATAATAAACAGACATGAAAAAGAAGTATCTTTTATTGGCTGCATTGGTCGGAATGTCAGCCGGTGCGATGGCACAAAAGAAGGGGTTCAGTTACAAGTTCTATGGGCAAGTGCGTGCAGACCTGTTTTACAATACACGTACAAACTCGGAAACCGTAGACGGGTTGTTCTATATGTATCCGCTGGATAAGTTGCCCGATGCGGATGGCAATGACCTGAATGATCAGGGAAACGGAAATCTGTATGCGCTTTACAGCCGTGTCGGTGTGGATGTGGCTGGGCCGATGTTGGGCAAGGCCAGGACTTCGGCGAAGGTTGAAGTGGACTTCCGGGGTTCGGGAACATCGTATTCTCTGTTCCGTCTGCGGCATGCTTATTTCAATCTTGACTGGGGAACTTCCGCATTGCTGGTGGGACAGACCTGGCATCCGCTGTATGGAGATGTTGCTCCTGAAATCCTGAATTTGAATATGGGAGCACCTTTCCAGCCGTTCAGCCGTGCTCCTCAGGTACGTTATCGTTTCACCCGGAAGCATTTCCAGCTGACAGCCTCTGCCATCTGGCAGTCTCAGTATCTCTCTGTCGGTCCGGCATCGGATAAAGCAGGAGAAACTTCAACGTCCAAGAGTCAGAACTTTATTAAGAACAGCTGTGTGCCGGAATTTTATGTCGGTATGGACTATCGCCGGCCGGAACTGATTGCCGGTGCCGGAGTACATGTTTCTTCCATCCGGCCGCGTACAAAATCTGTAGTAGGAAGTGATACATACAAGGTAGATGAACGGGTAACCGGCGTGTCAGCTGAGGCTCATCTGAAATATACGCATGAACGTTTCCTTCTCTCGGCCAAGAGTGTACTCGGTACGAATCTGACGCAGACCAGTACGGTGGGAGGATATGGCATCACTTCGGTAGATCCTCGTACGGGTGAACAGACTTACACTCCGTTGCGTACTTCTGCCACCTGGCTGAATGTAGCTTATGGAAAGACCTGGCGTCCGGCTCTGTTCTTCGGTTATCTGAAAAGCCTCGGTGCTTCTACGGAAGTGTCTGATGTGCTGGGCACCGGAACCAATCTGGATCAGTTGTTGAATGCCACGGCTGAATTGACTTATAATCGTGGCAACTGGAAACTGGGTGCTGAATATTCACTGTGCAATGCCTGGTATGGTGATGAATTCAGTGCGAAAGCAAAGGCTTTGTCATCTCATACAGTGATGAACCATCGTGTGGTGATGACTGCCATTTATCAATTCTGATCATTGTTTGTCAGGATAAAAAAGCGGGAGGTTGTAAAGAAAGATGCTACAACCTCCCGCTTATATATTCAGTACTGACTCAGTCTAATACAATCTTCACTTTATAAAGGTCTCCTCCGATTCCATCCTTATATTCAAGAACACCCTCTTTGACAATGGGATATTCCTTACCATCCAGAGTAAATCCTGTACACGTATATTCTTCAACAGAAAGGCTTTTCCAATAAGAGACAAGCACATGCTCATTGTTATCTCCGAAGATATGCGGGCAAACCAGTTTCTGGGTAACCATAGGATATATATTGTTATACATCATTGCAGTGAAAAAGAAATTTTCTTCTCCATTTTCATCTTTCCATATACCAGGTTCGTTTACTGTGTAATGATGCGGTTTAGAACCGAACTCAGGCGCTACAGATATAGTCTGTTTATACTCCGTATTCAGAATACTGTTGGAACTTTCGTCGTAAGGAATTCCTTCAACCAGATTTTCACCAGACTGGTTCTCAAATGCTATTGCTATATTGTAATAGTAATAATAACTTCTTAATATGGGATCCTCCTCCTCCTTACATCCGTAGAATGTAACCAAAAACATTGAAAGGAATAAATAAACTATCTTTTTCATAACTTTAAGTTTTTAAGGTTGTTATTGTATTCACAAAGCTAAAGAAAGAAAAAGACTTTTCAAAGTTTTTTGTTCTTTTTTTTTACCCCAAATATTTGACCATACGATTGGACCGCAACGACCGCACGATTGGTCTTCAACGACTGCACGATTGGGCTCCAACGACCGCACGTTTGGTCTTCAACGACCGCACGATTGGGCTCCAACGACCGCACGTTTGGGCTTCAACGACCGCACGATTCAGGCGCAACGACCGCATGATGAATCCAGATAAAACAAAAGAGCTGGTTTCATTAATGAAACCAGCTCTTTGAATATTATAAATAGTTATAAATTAAATAGATAATTCGTTGAGTACCTTGATCAGGCTCTTGTCGAAAGGCTTGTCATCTTTGATAGCTTCCGCAAAAGGTATATAGACAACCTGATTGTTGCGGATACCTATCAGAACGTTGCGCTGTCCTTCCAGTAAGGCTTCGATGGCTCCGGTTCCCAGCCGGCTTGCCAGAATACGGTCGTATGCACTTGGAGATCCTCCCCGCTGCAGGTGTCCCAGAATGGATACCCGTACGTCATACTGCGGGTATTCTTTTTTGACGCGGTCTGCATAGTGCATGGCTCCTCCATCTTTGGGGCTTTCCGAAACAATGACGATGCTGCTGTTCTTGGTTTTCCGGAATCCGCGGCTGATAAATTGTTCCAGCTGGTCGGCATCCGTGCGGTCTTCCGGTATGATGGCAGCTTCTGCTCCGGAGGCGATGGCACTGTTCTGGGCCAGATATCCGGCATCCCGTCCCATGACTTCAACAAAGAAAATTCGGTCGTGTGAGGTGGCTGTGTCCCGGATCTTATCCACACATTCCACAATCGTATTCAGGGCTGTATCGTATCCGATGGTGTAATCCGTACCATACAGGTCATTGTCGATCGTGCCCGGAAGTCCGATGCAGACTACGTTATATTCCTCGGCAAAGATACGTGCTCCTGTGAGAGAACCGTCACCTCCGATGACTATCAGTGCAACGATGTGTTCCTTTTGCATGGTTTCATAGGCTTTTTTCCGTCCTTCCGGGGTCATGAATGCCTGTGAACGCGCTGTCTTCAGGATGGTTCCTCCCCGCTGGATGATGTTGCTGACCGTTTCTGTGGTCAGTTCCTTGATTTCACCTGTGATCAGGCCTTCATATCCCCGGTAGATACCTTTTACCTTGAATCCGTTGAAAATGGCGCTGCGTGTGATAGCCCGGATGGCAGCATTCATACCTGAAGCATCTCCACCGGAAGTCAGTACGCCGATATATTTATCTTCTGTTGTTTTTGTGTCTGGAGTAGTCATATAATCTTGCTTTTATGAAGTTATCTTGTTTTGTTGAATTTTAGAACTCTATTCCTGGGTAGAGGATGTTTATTCTTTAGTAAATCTGTGTTGACTGATCTGTAGTGCGAACCTCCTTTCTCTTATTTTTCGTTTTACAATTATACAAATTCAGGGCCATTTCGGTCGGGATGATTTTCTGTCGTTTTTGATGATAATCTGTCATGTCATTATAGCGTGGAGTGGGTGACATGAATAAAAGGAGAGGATGGAAGCCGGTGAAAAAAGATTCGTTGGAGAGTTGTTTGCATTCGTGGGCTTTTCATGGACATTGGTCGATTTTGCTTGCTTGTGTTTGAAGAAAATCTTTATTTTGTTTTTGTGAAAAAGCGGATGATTATTGTTTGTAAACACCTCTAGATATGCCTGTTTGAATGGTAAAGTGATATCTGTGAAGATGTCTGTATTGTTTTCAGGTAAGTAAACGGCAGAAGTCGTGTTCTGAACTTCTGCCGTTTTTTTGAATCCTATGGATTGGTCCTTACTTTTCGTCGGGATAAGGAATCAGACTGTTGGTCTGGATCAGTGTTGGTCTCTGGGCATCTCTGGTTCTCAGGTAGTCAGAAAGTTCTTTGGCCAGTTCTTTCACTTTATCCGGCATGGATTGTGCCAGGTCGTTTTGTTCGCCAATGTCTTCCTTCACGTTGTAAAGGCGGAGTTGTCTGGTTTCCCAGGTATAGATGAGGTGATAGTCTCCTTTCAGGATAGCAGAGTAAGCTCCGTAACCTTCTTCCTTGTTCTGGGTTTCTCCCCAAAGGTTCGGGAAGTGCCAGATGAGTGCCCGGTCCGGATTGATGCGATGTTCTTTCAGAGCATCTGCAAAGCTGACTCCGTCAATGACTTGTCTGGTTTTGTAGGATTTGACTCCGGCCATTTCCAGAATCGTCGGGTAGAAGTCTTCGATGATGACTCTCTGTGCACATTCGGTGCCGGGCCGGGTTACTCCGGGCCAGTACACCATCATGGGTTCTCTGACTCCTCCCATGAAGGCAGAGCCTTTACCGGCGCGTGCCGGATAGTTCTGATCCCGGTTTTCAACACCTTGACGTACGTTGTTCAGTCCTTGCCCTCCGTTGTCAGACATAAACAGGATAATGGTATTCTGTGCTACTTCGGGTTTCGAATTCAGATAATCCAGAATGTCTCCCAGGCTTTTGTCCATGCCTTCTACCAGGGCCGCATATCGGGCTTCGCTTTCATTCAGGGGAGCGTTGAGCTGCTTGTCTTCTTTTCCTCTGTATTTTCCGCTGAAACGTGCGTCATCATCGTAGGGAGAATGGACTGCATAGTGTGACATGTACAGATAGAAAGGCTGTTTCATCTGAACCGATTCATCCATTTCCCTGATCGCTTCGAGCGTTAAAGCTTCTGTCAGGAATATGTCTTTCCCGTAGTATTTTTCCAGTCCGTGAACCGCAAAGCGCGATCCTTCTCCGAAGTTCCTGGTTCCGAGATAGCTTCCCGGAGCTCCATTGGCCCCTCCTGCAATATTTACGTCAAATCCCATCTGGGCCGGATCTTCTCCGGGAGTGGTTCTTGCACCGAAGTGAGCTTTTCCGCAATGGATGGTTCTGTATCCGTTGTCTTTCAGCACTTGCGGAAGGGAAGTGATCGGAGTTGCATTGCTGATGCTGTCTGCCCCTTCCGGCTGGATGCCGTTATAATTCCATGAAGGCAGAGATATGACATCGCTTGTGGCATCTGTTTGCTGGTTGAGTTCCAGGGTCCAGTTCGTTACTCTGTGACGCGAAGCATTCATTCCGGACATCAGACTGCATCGGGTTGGAGAAGATATGGCGCAGGCATAGGCTTCCGTAAATTTCACCCCCATCCTGGCCAGTCTCTCCATATTGGGAGTCTGGAAGCGGGTGTTCAGATTGCTGGTCTGATTGTTGTAGAAAGGAACTGAGGTATCTTGCCATCCCATGTCGTCAACCAGAAACATAATGATGTTCGGTTTGTCTTTGGCGGGAGCTGCAGATTCGGTTCCATACGAAGCGAGTGTGGTAAGAGCCAATCCGGAAAGGAGTAATCTTTTATACATAAATAATTGGTTTAAAGAGATTTCAGTGTTTTCTGACTCATGAAATCCTGGGGTTAATAAAATGTATGGCTTTTCAGGACGTAAAAATAGGGGATCTTTTTCAAAAGATGGCTGTTGCCATATTTAAAAGATGTTGTCGGAAGCCATTTTACTCCAATGCCGGATTCAGGAATGGGCCTTGTGTCGGGTATACCAGAAATAGAACCATAATGCTGCTATAATCAGAAAGACGGGTGAGAGGATGGGAATCAGGTTTTTACCGATTCCGAAACCTTCCGGAGCAATGCAGATATAGGTTGCACAGACGGTCGTCATAAAAAGGGCGGGCAGGAAGGTGACCAGGAAGGAATATCCTTTCTTTTCCTGTACCAGCCATACGGTTATTGTCCACAGGGTGAATACGGCCAGGGTCTGATTGGCCCATGCAAAATATCGCCAGATGACCTGAAATCCGTCGGCATCCCGTAAGCTGTACAGAAGTAATCCGCTGGCAAGGAAGAACATGGGCACGCAGATATACAGGCGGCTCTTCATGGATTTCTGCTCAAAGTTCAGAAAATCTGCAACGATCAGGCGGGCAGAGCGGAAAGCGGTGTCTCCACTTGTGATCGGTGCGGCAACAACTCCCAGGATGGCCAGAATACTTCCGACTGTACCTAACCATTCTTTGCTGATATCGAACACAACGACAGAAGCATCGCTGATGCCCATACCGTTTTCATGGAAGAAATAGGTAGCTACAGTGGCCCAGATCAGGGCTACGATGCCTTCCGTGATCATTGCTCCGTAGAAGATAGGACGTCCATGACGTTCACTGCGCATGCAGCGTGCCATCAACGGGCTTTGAGTTGCATGAAAACCGGAAATGGCTCCACAGGCAATTGTGATGAACATCATCGGGAAGATGGGGGTTGTTTCCGCATGAGGATGCGTATTTTCCAGGGTATCCCATAATTCCGGCAATTCGGGTGCGTTCACATAAAGCATGGTTAATAATCCCAGTGCCATAAAGATCAGGGCAATGGCAAATAAGGGATATACTTTTCCGATAATTTTGTCAATGGGCAGAAGAGTGGCCAGAATATAATAGACGAAAATGACGATAATCCAGAAGGTTACGTCCAGTGATTCCGGAGTAAGCTTTGCCAGAAGTCCTGCCGGTGAGGCAACAAACACGGCACCGACCAGCATCATCAGAATGACCGTGAAGGCTCGCATGATCTGTTTGGTGGATTTTCCCAGGTAACGGCCTACTATTTCCGGCAGGCTTTCTCCGTCATTTCTCAGTGAGAGCATCCCCGAAAAATAGTCGTGTACCGCACCGGCAAATATGGAACCCAGAACAATCCACAGGTAGGAAGCTGTTCCGAACATAGCACCCATAATGGCTCCGAAGATAGGACCTACTCCTGCTATGTTGAGAAACTGGATCATAAAGATCTTCCATGTAGGAAGAACCATGTAATCTACTCCGTCTGGATGAACTAAAGCGGGAGTCTGGCGGTTGTCTGGCTTGAAGATACGTTCCACCAGTTTTCCGTAAGTGAAGTATCCGATGATCAGTGCCAGCAGGCAAAGGGTAAATGTAATCATAATATGTAAATTTTTAGATTCAGGCCCCAAAAGTAACAATTTATAACCAAAGTCTTGTAGTAAAGGGAAAATTTTTACACAAATACCCGCTCTGGACAGTAAAACTGTCAGATTTCGGAAGTATATTCAGAACTTAAAGCTGATGGAACCGTACGGAAGACAGTTCCGGTGCCAGTGTACGGAATAGAAATTCAGTATTTCTTCTTCAGGCGGGTTTCCTACGATGTTGTATAGCCCTGCACGGAAAAGCAGTAATCTTCCTGTCCTGAATTCTTTTTTATAAGTATAGCTGGCATCTACCCGGTAATTCATCGGTTCGCGTACCTTCCGGAAATCTTCTTGCGGAAGAGGGTCAAAGTTTTGATCGAGGTCTGTGACTTTCCCGGAACGTACCAGACCGCCTAAGGATACACTGGCACGTTTCGTCAGCTGACAGGATAATGCACCTCCTATCTGGTGGGGAATGTCATAGAGGGAAGGAAGCCTGCCCTGTTCTTTCAGGTCGTCGAACCATTCCCTGCTTCGGGTATAGGCATAGGAAAGCTGGAGAGTCCATCGCTTCCAGGTATTGAAAAAGTAACCTTTTATTCCGTAGCTGTCTCCGTCGCCTTCCATGATGTAATTGCTCCACTGGTCATCTTCAATAAAGGCTTCAGGCCGCAGGGCGACAACATTTCTCCGGGTTTTGTAATAGCCGGATATTTCCACTTGTCCCCGTGAGAGAAAATGTTTCCATCCCAGTCTGTTCTCATTTCAACTTTTTCCGTTTGTTAGAATCTCATGCTGATACCTGCTGTCAGGAAACCTTTGTATCCGAATCCGGCTTCCAGGAATCCTCCGATATGGTCATTGCCGACGCGAAGGGCAATCGGGTTGATCTGATAGGCGAAAGAAGTTGACAGGTCTGTTTGACGTGCTGCTGCCTTGCCTGCTTCCGAAAGGCCTTTTTCTGTGTGGCGTACCAGGTTTACACCGGCTGCGGCTGTTCCGTAAAGTTCTACAAGTCTGCGTTTGTAGTAGACGAATTCAGCTGTGGGCAGAATCAGGAAATTCAATTCCTTTTCTTTGATGGAAGGAGTTTTTTCTCCACTCAGAGTCAGCTGGCTGCTGGATTGGGCAAAACCCAGGTCACCTCCTAATCTGAAACGGTTCAGGGCATACCGGTAACCGATCCCGTATACCATGGAATTGCTCTGGTTGGTCCGTTTGCTTCCTGTGATGGCATCCGACAAGCCTATGCCGAGTATGTCTGCAGAACCGAGGGTTAATCCGTCACTGACAGACAGACGGATCTCGTGCTTGTTTTCTGTCGTGGAAACATCCTTTCCATATTCCTGTCCTTTTACTACGTTGGCACTTGCAATCATACACAAAGATAATGCGATCAATTTGAATTTCATAACTTTTTCTTTTTTAGTGTTTAAAATACTTCTGAGTTGTTTTCTGGTCCGGAAGCTTTCTTATTTTATCAGAGCTTTTGCCGGCAGGAAAGTTCAACTCTTCACTTTCCGTCTGGAGTATGCTTAGCTAAGTCTGTTTCTGCCAATATAACGCAGACCCTGAAAGAGACCCCTATGAGTTTTATGCCTTTTTTTGATTCTTACGTTGTATTACCTCATTGGAATTTTATACCTTTGCCCGTGGGGTAAATATTTCATTGTTATCAATGATTTTGGGGTTTACTGAATTGGAAGCTTAAACTTAATATCTTTTATTATGGGATGGATTTATGAGATAACTGACCGAAGAAAATTAAAAAGGATCATTTCTGGTTGTTCTCTCCTTTTCCTGGGAACTATGCCTTTGTTTGCTCAGGAAGAAATGAACAAAATGTGGGGAGAAGGCCAGCAGGCGAAAGAAATAACGGCAGGAAATGAACGGGGGCATTTGTTTGAATGGGGAAACTATGCCATGTTTATACACTGGGGACTTTATTCGCAGTTGGGAAATGTATGGAATGGCAAGACCTATTATGGCATAGGTGAATGGCTGATGGATATCAATATGGCAAATGCCGATAAAAATGAATACAAAGCCACTGCCAGAACTTTTAATCCGGTGAATTTTGATGCTGAGAAAGTTGCTTTGCTGGCCAAAGCAGCGGGTATGAAATATATCATTATTACCAGTAAGCATCATGACGGATTTGCCATGTATCATTCTGCCTGCGATAAATTCAACATAGTTGATGCAACTCCTTTTAAAAGAGATCCGATGAAAGAACTTGCTGAGGCTTGCAGGAAGTATGGATTGGGATTCGGATTTTATTATTCACACAATCAGGACTGGACCACTCCCGGTGCGTCCGGGGCGCCCAAAGTGGACGCTGAGGGGAATCCAAAGACTTTTGATGATTATTTTCGCGAGAAATGTCTTCCTCAGGTGGAAGAGATCACGAGCAATTATGGAGATATAGAGCTGGTATGGTTTGATACTCCGGGAAGTATTCCTCAGAAATATGCGCAGAAACTGGTTGACGTTGTACGCACGAATCAGCCCAAAGCTTTGGTCTCAGGCCGTGTGGGATATAACCTGGGTGATTATATGACTCTGGGAGATATGGAAGTGCCTTTGGAAAATATTGATGGCATGTGGGAAAGTGTGGACGTCACGAATGATGCATGGGGATATGCCTGGTATGATCAGAACTGGAAGTCGCCCAAGCAGATCCTGAAGAATCTGATATCAACCGTGGCGAGAGGAGGTACCTATATGTTGAATGTGGGGCTGGATGGTATGGGAAATATTCCGGAGATGGTATCAGAAACCTTGCAGTCTTCAGGAAAATGGATTACCCGGTATCCTCAGATCATTTATGGAGCGGGCGCATCTCCGTGGAAGCATGCGTTGCCGTGGGGGGATGTTGTGTATAGCCAGGGTAAACTTTATCTCTGTGTGTATGAATGGCCGCGATCCGGAGAACTTTACTTGCCCGGACTTAAGAATGAGGTGAAGAGTGCCGTTGTTCTGCAGGCTGATGGAAGCAAACGTCGTATCCGCTGTAACAAGGACAATGGATGGACAGTCTTGCATGTGCCATATCAACAGCCTGACCCGTTCGTGAGTGTGATAGAGCTTTCTGTGGAAGGTTCCGGTGTTTCGGTGGATTCCACTCTGGCTGTAGACCCGGAAACAGGAATAAAGGATCTGTCGGTCAAATTTGCTGTGGCAGAGTCTTGCAGTATCTATAAATCCAGCTGGATGGAGAAGTTCGGTGAATGGAAGCATGTTTATTGTGCCGGACATTTGAATCAGGGGGGAAAACTGACCTGGACCGTTGCTGTCAGTAAGCCGGGAGTTTATCATTTGGATATAAAGGCCAGAGGCAAAGGGCGTGTTGTCTGGAAAGCGGAAACAGATGAAGGACGTGCGATACAGAACCAACAGGGTGTATCGGATATTTTCTGTGACCGTCAGATAGGATGGATTTCCTTTGAAAAAGCAGGAACTCATACGATTACGGTAAACCAGCTGGAGGGAGGTGATGTGGAAGTGTCTTCCATTACGCTTGTCCCGGTGAATTTTGAATGACATATAAAGAGAAAAGGTATCATTAAAATATAATTTGTTATGAAAAACGCATGGTTGATAGCCATATTTGCAAGCGTATCTTTGTATACTTCTGCACAGAAGACTGTTTATGTTTCCCCTTCAGGCAATGATTCATGGACGGGAGAACAGCATAAACCTTTTAAGAGTCTGCACAGAGCTCTGGAAGAGAATCAAAAGTGTCCGGACACACTTTTTATCCAGGTAGCTTCCGGAGACTATCTTTTGGATAAACCGTTGGATCTGTCTGCGAAGGTGACTTGTCCAGTCGTTGTAAGAGGCAACAAAGACAATATGCCCCGCTTTCTGGGAGCAATCAGGATTCAGCAATGGGAAAAGTGCGGAGATCGTATGTATCGGGCGTACATACCGGAAGTGAAACTTTATGGGTATTCTTTTGAACAGTTTTTTGTCAATGGAAAACGTGCACAGCTGGCACGGACTCCGGATAAAGACTGGTTTTATGTGAAAGGATATGAGGAGTATCCTTATGTATCCGGAGTTCGCTCTGCCAATTATGCGACTCAGAAAATCAAGCTGGATAAACAGGATCTGAGTTCATTGTCCGGTTTGTCTGCTGAAGAACTTTCTGATGTCCGTTTCCGGTTCTACCATAAATGGGATATAACCCAGAAAGAAGTGGCATATGCCTGTCCTGATTCTGGATTTGTTTATTTTCATGGGGGAGGAATGAAGCCCTGGAATCCCATATCGCAAGGCTCCCGTTATATCATGTATGGATATAAGGCGGCTTTGGATAAGCCGGGAGAGTGGTTCCTGGATAAATCGGAAGGATATGTCTATTATATTCCGCGGGAAGGCGAAGACCTGTCCGTGGCAGAGTGCTTTGCACCGACCCTGCATCAGTGGATCATTGCAAAGGGAAACAGGGAAACTTTGCTGAAGGATATCAGGTTTGAAAACCTTTCTTTTCAGTATGCTGCATACAGTATGCCTAAATTTGGCAACGAGCCGATGCAGGCGGCTGCCACAGTGGAAGCGGCTGTTGAGCTGGAGTATGTGAAAAACATTCGTTTTGTCAATTGTGAAATGCTTCACACCGGAGGATATGCTGTCTGGCTCAAGACTGCGTGTTCGGATAATGTGATAGATCACTGTTATCTGGCTGATCTCGGTGCAGGAGGTGTAAAGATAGGATCCCCCTGGTATATAAACGATTCTACATTGGTCTGTAAACGGAATGTGGTTAATAATTCCATTATAACCCATGCCGGGAGCGAGCTTCCTTGTGGAGTGGGAGTTGCCGTCTTTCATGCTTCGGACAATCGGATTACTCACAATGAAATATCAGATTTAAGATATTCTGGAGTATCTGTTGGCTGGGTCTGGGGATATAACAATTCCGATGCAGTCTGGACAAATGTACTGATGAAAGACGGAACGGTTGATTTTGCGCAAACGCCCCTCATTAGTCAGGCTGTGAGAAATCTGGTGGCTTATAATCATATCCATCATATTGGCTGGGGAGAACTTTCTGACATGGGAGCTGTATATACCCTGGGAGAATCGCATGGAACGCGCATTGTTCATAATATGATTCATGATGTGTTGTCTTATGATTACGGAGGCTGGGGATTATATACCGATGAAGGTTCTACCGGAGTGGAAATGAGTTCCAATCTGGTATATCGTTGTAAAAGCGGCGGTTTCCACCAGCATTATGGCAAGGAAAATAAAATAGAGAACAATATTTTTGCTTTTGGACATTATTATCAGGTGCAGTACACCCGCGTGGAAGATCATCAGTCGTTCTCATTCAAGCATAATATCATTCTTCAGGATAAGGGAGAAACTTTGGCTGGTCCATGGGAAAACGGTAAAATTGATATGGATTATAATCTGTACTGGCATTTGAACGGAAGTCCTCAATTTGGCAAACATTCATTCAGTGAATGGAAGAAGCTGAAAGAAAGACATTCGGTGGAAATGGATCCTGGTTTTAAGGATGCGGTGAATGATGATTTCCGTTTTGCTTCCAAGAAAGCTGTACGAAAAATTCATTTTAAACCGTTTGATTTGACAGAAGTGGGAGTCTATGGTTCTTCCGAGTGGAAGGAAAAGGCCCGGATGCCGGAAGAATCGCTTGAATTGTTCCGGGAGATAGCTAAAGTGAGATTAAAAAAATGATGAGGGAACAGAATTTTACTCTGGATTATAAAAGATATGAATAGAATTATATGTTTGATTATATCGTTGGTGGGGTATTGCGGCCTGTGGGCATCACCTGTAGTTGTGGAGGTTTCCCCCCAGCCTGGAAACGACAATCAGAATATGATTGCGTCCATTGAAAAAGCTTCTTTGTATAAGGGAAAGCCGGTTGTCATCAAGTTGCATCCGGGTGTCTATGATTTTAGCCGTTCCGAATCTCTGGAGAGACTGTATTATGTATCCAATACAACTTCAGAATCGGAGAATCCCAATCCGGTAAAGCATATTGCTTTGTTGCTGAAGGATCTGGAGAATGTAACGATTGATGGCTGTGGATCTACAATTTTGCTCACTGGAGAAATGACTTCGTTTGTGGTAGATCATTGCAAAAATATCCTTCTTAAGAATCTGAATATAGATAACAGCAACCCGACTCAGACAGAGTGTAAAGTGAAAGAGGTAGGGGATGATTATATGCTGGTGGAAGTTCATCCTGCGTCACGTTATAAAATCGAAGACGGAAAATTGACCTGGTACGGAGACGGATGGGAATTTAGCCGGGGAATTGCACAATCGTATGATCCGGTGAAAGACATAACCTGGCGCTCATGGAGCCCTATGGATGGACTGAAGAAGGCTGTAGAATTGCGTCCGAATCTGCTTTATCTTCAATATGATAAGAAACCTCAGGCACAGTGCGGCCTTGTCTTCCAGATGCGTGATGCCATCCGTGATGAGGTTTGCGGGTTTATCAACCGTTCAGAGAATGTACGCCTGGAGAATGTCAATTTCTATTATTTGGGAAATTTTGGTGTCATCAGTCAATATACGGATGGGGTAGCTTTGGAGCATTGCAATTTTATGCCCAAGCCGGGATCAGGCAGGACCAATGCCGGCTTTGCCGATTTTGTTCATGTTTCCGGATGTAAAGGTAAGGTCCGGGTGGTGAACTGTAATTTTTCCGGAGCACACGATGATCCCATCAATGTACATGGAACTCATTTGAGGGTGATGGAGTATTTGGATGCAAAGACTCTGAAAATACGTTTTATGCATCCTCAGACTTACGGCTTTGAAGCTTTTGATAAAGGAGATGAGGTGGAACTGGTGAATGCTGAGACTTTGTGTAAGGTATGGGAGGGCCGTATAGTCAAAGCACAGTTGGTAAATCCTCGCGAAATGATTGTTTCCTTGAATAAGGCAGTTCCGGCAACCGTGAGCAGTCTTTCTGATGTTGTCATTGAAAATACGACATGGACTCCGGAAGTTGAGATTATCGGTAACCGTTTTTCCAGAATACCCACCCGTGGCATTTTACTTTCTACCCGGAAAAAATCTCTGATAGAGAATAATTTCTTTTATGGGATGCAGATGAGTGCGATTCTTGTGGCCGATGATGCTATGAGCTGGTACGAGTCAGGACCGGTGTATAATCTTACAATCCGTAAGAATACGTTCCTTCAGTGTGGAGATCCGGTTATTCTGATTTCTCCGGAATATCGGAAATATGAAGGTGCCGTACATAAGCATATCGTGATTGAAGAGAATATTTTCGAGTCTGCTGATCCTTCGGTTTCTGCAATTTATGCCAAAGGGGTGGACGGACTGGTTATCCGTAACAACTATTATGAGATGAAAAAAGGTGAGAATCCTGTAAATGTAGTGGATTGTACGAATGAAAAAGTTGAATATTAAAAAAGATGTAATACAGTTATGAAAAAGATTTGCTGCCTCTTATTGTTGATTTGCTGGGGATGTCTGGAGTCGGTCAAGGCCTTTAATTATGATTATTCTCAGACCTGGGTGTCCAAAATGTTCTTGTCGAAACCCGATCCGAAAGGTGGCTGTATTGTCAATTTGACTTTTGAACAGGCTTTGGATGTCATTCGGGCAACTGATAATTTGTCTTTGGGTATACCGAAGGTGGTTTATCTGGTAGGCTGGCAGTACAACGGACATGATGACAAGTATCCTGCATTTTTTGATGCCAATCCATTACTGAAACGGGATTGCGACCAGACAGCCCTCGAGAGTCTTCGCTGGTTGATGAGGGAAGCCCGTAAATACCATACAACGGTGAGTCTGCATATCAATATGACAGATGCTTATGATGACAGCCCTTTATGGAATGAATATGTGGAGCACGACCTGATTTCTAAAAATGCAGATGGCTCTCTGAAAGTGATTGGTGAATATAACAACCGGAAAGCTTATCAGATAAATTATCAGCGGGAATGGGAAGCCGGTTATACACAGATGCGTATAGATAAACTGCTGGCATTGATTCCGGAATTGAAGGAAGCCGGTACCATACACAGTGATGCCTGGATTGCCCGTCCCAGTGAAGGGCATAATGAAACGGTGATCTGTGAAGCCTTGTATCAGCAGAAAGCTGCATTATACTGGAAATCCAAGGGGATGGATATCACCAGTGAATGGGTAATGGACTATATGATCGGCTATGTTCCTTATGCCTGGCATTTTAATGGCTTCAATCAGGCGGATTATCTGAAATATCCGGCTACTGTCTATACCGGAACAGGAATCAATCCGGATATCAAGAGCAGTGATCATGATTTGGGATTCCTGTTTGGAACGTCTTGCTATGGGGAACCTGTCTGGCTGGGAACAGATCCTCGGAAGTGGGAGAAAAACCTTGTAAAGGATTTCATGTTGAAGGTTCCTCAATACTTTTTCCTGAATCGTTTGGACCGGGATTCTGTTTCAGGCGAAGGTAAGAACCGGATGGCCTGGTTCTCTGAAGGAGTGGTTGTTTCCTTGAAAGACAGTACGGTCACGCAGTATGACCGTGTCTTCCGTCAGAAGAATACCTTGTGTATGCCGGCTGTTTGGAGAAATGACAGGGGAGTCGTGCTGTATAGTGAAAATGATTGTTCAGATACTCAGTTTGATGTTCCATATAACTGGGGAAATGTTGAAAAGGCTAAATTATATCTGGTGACCTTAGACGGGCTGAAATTCCAGAAGGAGGTAACCTTGAAAAAGGGAAAATTGAGGCTGAAGCTGGACGGGGAAACACCTTATTACGCAATCCCTTACTGGCTGGTCCCGAAAGACTGATGAGGCTTTTCGTGTGCTCCAGCGTGTAAGTAAGCAGTCTTCTGTTCCGGTAAAGCTGGAATTGAAGAAGGGAGCCGGAAACATGTATTATGAATATTCCGTAAAGGATGGAGTTTTGCATTTGAAAGGATCGGACAATGTATCTCTTTGCCGGGGATTCTATGATTATGTCAAGACTCACCGTCTGGGCATGTATACCTGGAGCGGCAATAATATCCGTCTTCCGGAAGAATTGCCTGCTGCTTCTTCCGTCAGGGTAGAGTCTCCTTTCCGGAATCATTATTATTTTAATGTCTGTACTTATGGCTACACGATGCCTTATTGGGATTGGGCACGCTGGGAACAGGAAATCGACTGGATGGCTCTTCATGGCATCAATATGCCGCTGGCCCTGGTTGGTTATGAAGCCATTCTTGCCCGTGTCTGGCAAAAGATGGGACTGACGGAAGAGGAGATAAACAGTTATTTTGTCGGTCCGGCACACCTGCCCTGGATGCGTATGGGAAATGTGAGCGGGATAGACGGTCCTTTGAATCCGGACTGGCATGCCGGTCAGCTGGCTCTTCAGCATAAGATCCTCGACCGGATGCGTGCTTTGGGCATGAAGCCGATTTGTCCGGGCTTCCCCGGTTTCATACCGGAAGCATTCAGGCGGATCTATCCGGATCTTCATATTGTTGAAACCCATTGGGGAGGTGCCTTCCATAATTGGATGATTTCTCCCACAGAGCCTTTGTTCGCAAAGATTTCTGAGGCGTTCATCAAGGAATGGGAGAAAGAGTTCGGTAAATGTGACTATTACCTGGTAGACAGTTTCAATGAGATGGACATACCTTTCCCGGAGAAGGGAAATCCTGCCCGCTATGAAATGGCGGCTTCTTATGGTGAGAAGGTTTATAGTTCCATAAAGCGTGCCAATAAGGATGCCGTGTGGGTCATGCAGGGCTGGATGTTCGGCTATCAGCGTCATATCTGGGACTACGAGACTCTGGGTGCCCTTGTGTCCCGGGTTCCCGATGATAAGATGCTGCTTCTGGACCTGGCCGTTGATTACAACAGGCATTTCTGGCATTCGGAAGTGAACTGGGAATATTACAAGGGATTCTACAACAAACAGTGGGTCTACAGTGTGATTCCCAATATGGGAGGAAAGACGGGAATGACGGGTGTTCTTGATTTCTATGCCAACGGTCATCTGGAAGCACTTTCTTCCTCCAACCGGGGAAATCTGGTAGCCCACGGACTGGCTCCCGAAGGGATCGAGAATAATGAAGTACTTTATGAACTGGTGACTGATGCGGGCTGGAGTGACCACCGTATGGATGTACGTGACTGGTTGAAGCAGTACAGCATCAACCGTTACGGCAAGGCTCCGGCTCAGTTGATGAAAGCCTGGGATTATCTCCTGAAGTCTGTATATGGAACGTTTACGGATCATCCCCGTTTCAACTGGCAGTTCCGTCCGGGAACGGTGAAGAACGGATCCATCTATATGAATGAGGACTACTTCCGGGGGCTGGAAGCATTTCTGTCAGCATCCGGAGAACTGAAGGACAGTCCTTATTACCTCACGGATCTTTGTGAAATGACGGCCCATTATCTTGGTGGTAAGGCAGAAATACTGACCAGACAGATTGATCAGGAATATTTGTTGGGAGATACGCTTCAGGCACATTTCCTCCAGAGCCGGTTTGAAACCTTCATGCTGGGGATGGACCGTATCTTATCCCAGCATCCAACTCTTCGTCTGGACCGTTGGGTGTCTTTTGCTTCGAAGGCAGCAAGAACGGAAGCACAGAGAAAACAGTATGAGATGAATGCCCGCCGTATCGTTACGGTCTGGGGACCTCCCGTGGACGATTATTCCGCAAGAATGTGGAGTGGTCTGATCGGCCAGTATTATCTGGGCAGATGGAAAGAATATTATCGGGGCCGTGAGAAAGGTGAGGCTGTTGACCTGGCTTCCTGGGAGCGTAACTGGGTAGAGAACAACCGGGATACGTATAAATGGAATTCCGGTCTGGATATTGTAGCATTTGCCAGAGAAATGTTTGCCTTGTCTCAGGATGTCTCCTCTTCATCCCTGTTGCTGGACCGTCCGGGCATGGTTGGGACCTGGAGTCTGAAACCTGATGAATCCAGAGAACTGGTATTCAATATACCGGCCCGTATGCTGAAGGGACTGAAGGGAATTTCAATCGAATGTCTGAAAGGCAGCGGTAGGATAGAGTGTACAGGGTATGTTCTGGAAGGAGATGGACAGGTTGTGGCTTCTTCTTCGGATCGGGTTTCATCCGGACAGGGGAAACTGCATTATACACTGGAAATGCCTGAAAAAGTAAATGCCAACAATGGCTGTCTGCTGAAGCTGACCCTGAAATCTTCCGGAGGAAATGCTGCCGGAATTATTCTTGGTGTAAATGATTTGTAATCTGCCAATATTTATATAGTTTGACTATGAATCTTATATATACTTTTTCTCATGTCCGGCGGCAGATAGCCTGGGCTGCCGGATGTTTGTGCTGCTGTCTGCAGCTTAACGGACAGGTTATCTATGTTTCTACCCGGGGAAACGATAAGTGGAACGGAAGTGAAAAGAAACCGGTGGCTTCACTGGTGCGGGCTCAGGAACTGGCACGTGCTTACGGACGTGATACCAGTGTGGAAATTGTTTTTGAAGATGGAATCTATTATTTGCCGGGTACGGTACAGTTTACCGGTCAGGACAGTAAAGATTATCCGGCTACGGTAACTCTCCGTGCCCGCCATGAGGGAAAAGCAGTGATCAGTGGAGGGCAGCAGATCCGGCTTGACTGGAAACAGGAGGCCGGGAACATTTACGTCGCCAGTGTGCCGGCCGGAATGGATATAGACCAGCTGTATGTAGCTGGTTTGAGACAGCCGATGGCAAGGTTCCCGAATGCGCAGCCCGGCAAGCAACGGAATGTCTACGACACCTGGGTTCTGGATCATCAGGCACAACCGAATTCTGAAATGGATCCGTTGCAGCCGGAGCGGATTGCCTTGTGGAAAAATCCGGAGAGCTGCTTGTTATGCGTAATCAGAAAGAAATGGTTGTAAAATTGGCAGCCTTCAGAGGGGAGATGCAGCCAGTGGAGAGGTAAGAGTGTATTAAAAATGCTTTTTATCGGAAGGCATTCCCGATTTTACTGTAACTTTGCCGCGCATTTTGGATTAAGGTAAAAAAAAGATGGATAGCAAGGTTAATCAAGGTTCCCGAAGCAATGAGATTGACATGCTGAACGGGCCGTTGTTCAGGAAAATATTGGTGTTTGCCCTTCCGCTGGCCGCCAGCAGTCTGTTACAGGAACTTTTTAATTCAGTCGATGTGGCTGTAGTGGGACACTTTGTCGGAAGTGAAGCCCTTGCAGCTGTTGGAAGTAACGCACCGGTCATCGGATTGCTCATCAACCTGTTTATGGGGATCTCCATGGGAGCCTGTGCGATTATTTCCAACCACATCGGACAGCAGGATGACCGGAGTATACGCCGCTCCATCAGTACGGTTCAGCTGGTGGCTGTCCTGAGCGGATTATTCCTGCTGGTATTGGGACAGGTAGCTGCCCGGCCGATACTGATCTGGATGGGAACTCCCCCGGAAGTACTGGATCAGGCTGTGATCTATTTGCGGATTTATTTTCTGGGAATGCCTTTTATCATGGCATTTAATTTCGGATCAGCCATTTTGCGCAGCATGGGCGATACGCGGCGTCCGTTATATATTCTGGTGGTTGCCGGTGTAATCAACACCCTGCTTAATCTTTTGTTTGTCATTGGCTTTCAGATGGGAGTAGCCGGAGTAGCCGTAGCAACGGGCATAGCCAATGCGGTGAGTGCTACATTGATCATCCGGTTGCTGCGGAAGGAACAGGAACCGTTCCGTCTGCATTTTGACCGGATGAAGATTTATAGGAACTCGCATTTGAAAACCCCTAAATCTTCAGTTTAGGGGATGAAAAA
>OLGJ01000391.1_pt1 | contig 28391 bp, 15 predicted proteins | sample 1605431 | NCBI WGS metagenome assembly OLGJ01 (sample SAMEA3888920, study PRJEB22519) | human gut metagenome | biome: human gut; feature: human-associated habitat; material: faeces | place: Denmark | collected 2009
CGACAACTGCAATTTTCTTGCCGGTTCTTACCTTTGGCGGCTTTGGACCTGCAAGGCCGTTTGCATAAGCATGTTCGATAATCGCCATTTCATTTTCCTTTGTGCAGACTGCATCTCCGTTTAAACCACAGGTGCAGGCTTTCTCACAAAGCGCCGGGCAGACACGGCTTGTAAATTCAGGGAAATTGCTGGTCTTGTGCAGGCGGTTGTACGCCTGCTCCCAGTTTCCTGTGTATACAAGATCATTCCATTCAGGAATCAGGTTGTTTAACGGACAGCCTGATGTCATGCCTTTAATTGTCATGCCTGACTGGCAGAACGGAACGCCGCAGTCCATGCAGCGTGCGCTCTGTTTTCTCTGTTCTGCCTCTGATAAAGGGGTATGAAATTCATTAAAATTTTTGATTCGTTCTTTCGGTGAAACTGCTTTCGCTTCCACGCGTTCATATTCTAAAAATCCGGTTGGCTTTCCCATAGGTATCTCCTTTCGGTCATTCACTTCGTATCATTTACTTAATTGCTGCATAGAATGCTTCAATCTGTGCCTGTTCGCTGCTTAATCCCTTTTCTTCCATCTGTACAATCTTGTTCATCATCTTCTTATAATCATGTGGAACAATTCTCTTAAACATCGGAAGGTATTCGCCGAAGTTGTCTAAGACTTCCTTGCCCTTCTTTGAATTGGTATAAGCTACGTGTTCTGTAATAATTTCTTTCAACTCAAGCACATCGTATTTATCCGTTACCGGTTCCATGGAAACAAGCTGCTTATTTACTCTCTTGTAAAGGCTTGTATCCTCATCGAGTACATAGGCGATACCGCCGCTCATACCGGCTGCAAAGTTGCGTCCTGTTTCGCCCAACACTACCACACGGCCGCCCGTCATATACTCACAGCAGTGGTCGCCGGCACCCTCGATAACGGCTATCGCACCCGAGTTTCTCACTGCGAAGCGCTCTCCCACCTTTCCGTTTATATATAATTCGCCGCTTGTTGCACCGTATAAGCCCGTATTGCCGGCAATTATGTTGTCCTCAGCCTCAAAGTTGCTGCGCACAGGCGGCAGTATGGCTATGCGCCCGCCGCTGAGTCCCTTGGCAAAATAGTCGTTGGTTTCGCCCTCGAGCTTGAAGCTTACGCCACTTACGAGGAATGCTCCGAAACTCTGTCCGGCGCTGCCCTTAAACTTTATGTTGATGGTTGAGTCGGGCAGTCCGTCGTATCCGTACTTCCCGGCAATCATTCCGCTGAGCATCGTTCCCACGGCGCGGTCGGTGTTCTTTATGGCGTAGTCGAGGTTAACCTCCTCTTTATCCTCTATGGCTTTCTGCGCCGAGCGTATTATCTGACGGTCGAGAATGTTGTCGAGGTCATGAATCTGTGTCGTGGTATGATACAGCGAGCAGTTGCCGCTCTCACGGTTGAGCAGACGGCTGAAGTCGAGCATCGACGGCTTGCTGCCCTTCTCGGCCTCTTTCTTAACAATCAGTTCGGTGTGTCCCACTATGTCGTCGAGCCTTGTATATCCCATTTCGGCCAGATATTCGCGCACTTCGCGGGCGAGGAAGGTGAAATAGTTTACAAGATATTCATATTTTCCGATAAAGTTCTTACGCAGTTCGGGGTTCTGTGTGGTTACGCCGAGCGGACACGTATTGAGGTTGCACTTGCGCATCATTACGCAGCCCAGCACGATGAGCGCCAGCGTTCCGAATCCGAACTCCTCGGCACCGAGCAGCGCCAAGAGTACAACGTCGCGTCCGGTCTTAAGCTGTCCGTCCACCTGCAGGCGCACCTGACCGCGCAGTCCGTTCTTTACGAGCGTCTGCTGTGTCTCGCTTATGCCTATCTCGGGCGATATTCCGGCAAAGCGCATGCTCGATGCAGGCGATGCTCCCGTGCCTCCCTCGGCACCGGAGATGACTATCAGGTCAGCCTTTGCCTTGGCTACGCCGGCTGCAATGGTGCCCACGCCGCTCTCGGCAACGAGCTTCACGCTTATGGCAGCCTTGGGGTTGACGTTCTTGAGGTCGAATATCAGCTGCGCAAGGTCCTCAATAGAATAGATGTCGTGGTGAGGCGGAGGCGAGATAAGCGATATGCCGGGTATGGAGTGGCGTGTCTTGGCTATAATCTCGTTAACCTTAAATCCGGGCAACTGTCCGCCTTCGCCGGGCTTTGCGCCTTGTGCCACCTTTATCTGAAGTTCCTCTGCATTGACAAGATATTCGGTTGTTACGCCGAAACGGCCTGAAGCTATCTGCTTGGTCTTGCTCGACAGCGATATGCCGTCGTATGTAGAGTGGAAGCGCTCGTTGTCCTCGCCGCCCTCGCCCGTATTAGAACGTGCGCCGAGCTTGTTCATAGCAAGAGCTATAGCCTCGTGTGCCTCGCGGCTCAACGCACCGAAGCTCATTGCGCCTACGACAAAATGCTTGACTATGCTCTCTACAGGCTCCACCTTGTCTATGTCTATCGGATTGCGCTTGAAGTCGAGGAAGTCGCGTATGAATATAGGCGCATCTTTCTCATCTACAAGACGCGTAAACTCTTTATATTTCTTATAGCTGCCCATGCGCGTGGCAAGCTGAAGGGTTGATATGGTCTCAGGATTCCACGCATGCTTTATTCCGTCCTTGCGGTAGTGGAAAAGTCCCTGGTTGGGTAGGAAGTCGGTGCATACCGTCTTTGCGAATCCGGCGTCGTGCATGGCTATGGCGTCGCGCGCGATAGTCTCAAGTCCGATGCCGCCTATGGTCGATGTCTCCGTGCCGAAATAGGTCTTCAGTAGACTCTCTGACAATCCGATGCTCTCAAATATCTTTGCTCCGCGGTATGAGCGGATGGTTGATATGCCCATCTTAGCCATAATCTTGAGCAGGGCTTTCTTCACGGCCTTGATATAGTTGGCCTCGGCTGTCTCATAGTTTTCCTGCACCTTGCCACGCTTAACGAGATCGTCTAATATGGCGAATGTCATGTACGGGCACAGGGCCGAAGCTCCGTAGCCGAGCAGCAGGGCTGCGTGCATGGTCTCGCGTATCTCTCCGCTCTCCACGATAAGGGCCGTCTGGACGCGCTTGCCCACTGATATCAGATAGTGGTGAACGGCACTCACGGCCAGCAGCGACGGTATGGCAGCATGAGTCTCGTCGATGTCGCGGTCGGTAAGTATGATGTAGTTGTAGCCGTCGTCAACGCTGCGCTCTGCCTGCTTGCACAGACTGTCGAGGGCCTCGCGCAGTCCGTCTTCTCCCTTTGCGCACTCAAAGAGTATCGGCAGCTTCACGGTATTGAAGCCTTTATAGCGTATGTTGCACAGAATGTCGAGCTGGGTGTTGTTAAGTATCGGGTGAGGCAGGCGCACCATCTTGCAGTTTGTCTCGTCAGGAATAAGCACCCCTGTGCCCACACGGCCGATATACTCCGTCAGCGACATTACGAGATTCTCGCGTATAGAGTCGATGGCGGGGTTGGTAACCTGCGCAAACTGCTGGCGGAAGTAGTCGAAGAACACCTGCGGACGGTCGCTCAGCACCGCAAGAGGCGTGTCGTTGCCCATTGACGCGGTTGGCTCCTGACCGTTGACACACATTGGTATTATGGTGTTTTCGATGTCCTCCTCGCCGAAACCGAACATCAGTTCGCGGCGCACAAGATTGTCAACGGCGTTGCTCACCTTACGTCCGCTCTTCAGCTTTTCGAGCTGTATGCGGTTGGTCGACAGCCACTGGCGGTACGGATGTTCTGCTGCCAGGCGCTCCTTTATTTCTCCGTCATAATATATTTTGCCTTCCTGCGTGTCAATGAGCAGTATCTTGCCCGGCTGCAGGCGGCCTTTCTCGGCTATCTCAGACGGTTCGAAGTCCATGACGCCCACCTCTGACGCCACAACCATCATGTCGTTGCGGGTTATGGTGTAGCGTGCCGGACGCAGACCGTTGCGGTCGAGCATTCCGCCGGCATAGCGGCCGTCGCTGAAGAGCAGCGCCGCCGGACCGTCCCACGGCTCCATCAGTATTGAATGATACTCGTAGAAGGCTTTCAGGTCTTCTGATATAGGGTTCTTGTCGTTGAAACTCTCGGGCACCATAAGCGCCATGGCATGTGGCAACGACAGACCGCTCATGACGAAAAACTCGAACACGTTGTCGAGACTTGCCGAGTCGCTCATGCCCGGCTGTATTATCGGTGATATGTCTTTTATGCTTCCCAGCGCCTCAGAGCTAAGCACACTCTCGCGCGCCTGCATCCATCCGCGGTTTCCGCGTATGGTGTTTATCTCGCCGTTGTGGCACAACAGGCGGAACGGCTGCGCAAGGCTCCATGTAGGAAATGTGTTAGTAGAAAAGCGAGAATGGACAAGAGCCAGTCCGCTGGTAAAGTAGTTGTTTGTCAGGTCGGGAAAATACTGGCGCAGCTGGAGGCTCGACAGCATACCCTTATATATAATGTTCTTGCTCGACAGCGAGCAGATGTAGAAGTCTTTGTTCTTAACACGACGCTCAATGCGCTTGCGGATAAGATACAGCGTGCGCTCGAAATAAGGCACACGGTTGTCTGTAACGCCGGTAACAAACAGCTGCTTTATGTCAGGCTCGCTAGCCAGTGCCGTCTCGCCGAGGCAGTCGGGATTTGTCGGAACGTTGCGCAGGTGCATAAGCGACAGCCCCTCGCGCTCTATCTCCTCAATCATTATGCTCAGTATGTCCTGCTGCTGAGCCTCATCCTTAGGCAGGAAGACGAGTCCCGTTCCGTATTTTCCCTTTTCCGGAACCGGTATTCCCTGCAAGAGAATAAACTCATGAGGTATCTGCAACATTATTCCGGCTCCGTCGCCTGTCTTGTTGTCGGCACCCTCGGCACCGCGGTGTCGCATGTTCTCGAGCACCTTCAGGGCGTTGTCAACAAGTTCATGGCTCTTGTTTCCATGTATGTTGACAACCATGCCCACGCCGCATGCGTCATGCTCGTATTCCGCATTATACAATCCTTTTCCCATAATTAATTGCCTTTAAGTTAATCTAAAAAACTAAATACTTAGCAAAGTGTTTGCAAAAATACAAAAATACTTTCTTTCTGAGAACATTTATTCAAAATAAATTCGACATTTTTTCATCAATAAATTTATAACACTTACAATTAGGCGAAATAACGCCCATAAATCAAGCATCCGTTAAGAAAAATTCAGAATATTCATTACAAGTTGGAATAAAACCTCAAAAAGTACATTTATGCAAAATGCTTTCAATAAAGAAAGCACGGCAACCTGATGATAAATGAAAAATAAAATTGATGCTGCTATAAGCAATTTGTAATAAAAATAAGGAAACAAAATTGGTTCATTTTGGTTCAGATCATTCTTTGCATCAATTTTTTTATAAAAAAATTAATATTTTTGCAGACACTAAACGTCAATAAGACAAACTAAATGGATACAAAATATACCGAAATAGAGTGCCTTAAACTTGAAATTGAAAAGAGGATGGGTAAGCCGTTGAAATCGCCAACCGACTTCAATCAACTTTCGCTGAGACTACAAAAGGAACTGAAAGAAGAGATTAGCATCTCTACAATAAAGCGAATATGGGGATACGTAGAGGCAAAGCACAACACACGATACACCACCTTATCAATACTCAGCCGCTTTATAGGATACATCGACTGGTATGACTTCTGTTTGTCGCTAAGACGTAGAAACATCATGGAACGCGACGCCATGCCGGAAAAACAGATCCGCACAGCAAGCCTTAAGACGGGCGACAAAATAGAACTGGGATGGGCTCCCGACTGCACTTGCGAGATAGAATACATAGGCGACAGCTGCTTCCGCGTGGAGGAATCGTCAAACAACAAACTCTGCAAAGGCGACACTTTCAAGACACTTATATTCAATCTGAACAAACCGCTGTACGTGTCGGAACTAGAACACGGCGACAGCAAGCAGTGTACTTACATAACAGGAAAGGACAACGGACTGACAACTCTGCAACTTACAATCGGACAGTCAGACGCCAAGGCAAAATAACAACCTGTAAGTCAAAACCGCGCAAAAGCAGCGACTGCATAACACGGACATACAAACGATTAATACGTTCTGAACCGTTATGAACCAAACTGCATGCGCATTATCTTTATATTTATTTATATTTTTGCAGAACAAGAGACGAATAAATGTCAAATACAGAACAAAAAACAACACATGAACGTAAAAAAGATATAGAGGTTAATAAATTTAGGAAATGTTTTTTAATAGTTTAGTAAGACTTGTTTTAACCGATGTTCTTTAGACCGTGAGGCCTGAGGAACATCTTTTTTTATGTACCTACACAACGGCCAGACAACAACGGCGCACATAATAACCAGGATTTTGCCTATCGTCTTTTAACATTATTATATAATAATAGGTGCAGCTGCAGCGCACAAAGGCAAGCTTGAGTAAACTTAAAGAAGGAAAAAGCCCGTTTGAAGTCAAACAAATTGGTTCTTCCGCAATTTAGTTGAAGCCTAGTTCACTAAACACCATCTTATAACATTTATAACATAACACAAAGAGACTATTTCAACTAAATTGAGGAAGAACCACAAAATGCAGGAAAGGGTTACGACAAAACAACGCAAAAAGATTTTCGGAAGAAACTCGTCACTCGTCACACAGGCGCATAACATTCTGATGGACAAGCCGTTACGGTGTGACGAGTTGAAACTGCAACTCGTCACACCAACGGCAGAGAAACCCGAATGTGACGAGTCCGGCAGGCAACTCATCACACCATAACGCATTGATAATCAGTGCAATAGACAGGAATGTGACGAGTGATGAGTTTTTGCCGAAACATTTTCGGCATTCTTCACCTGCCTATCCGTGTGCATTTCGACCTGCAACAAACTACAGACGACAATGGCTGTACAGATGACCGGAAAGCATAATACGGACGAGAACGGCTATGCTTATACGGAATCAAGACAGCATATACGGCGCAACGGGCAATTTTACGTCAAGCGGTTAATTTATAAAAGCCGCCCTTTCGCACGACAAAAGGACACGTTTCAGCATGCAAAAGCTGGCATATTGAAACATGAAAGGACACATACCGCAATGCGGCATATATAGCTCACTGCAAATAAAAACTGATAAACGGGGACTAAAAAGGCACGGAACAAAACGCATCAGCAGACGTAAGGGCATAAAAAAAGGACTCCGCTGAGTCCCTGTCTTTTGTTAACCTTAAATCTAATACTATGAAAAACACAGTGCAAAGATATGAAAGTTTTAACCAAATTGATATCTAAATATGATAAAATATTTACAAATAGGCAGTTTTATTGATATAAATCAACGAAACTGCCTATTAAAATCAATTATTTCTTATAGTTTTTCAAACCAGTGTTGAGGAAGTCGGTGTAATGGCCGATATTCTCGTCATAGCTGTAAGAACCTGCAACAGGCATACCCTTGTTGTCGAGAATAACATAGAACGGCTGTGCATTTGCACCGAACTTGCTGCGCTGCAGATAGCTCCACTTGTCACCCACGGTGCGGAGCTTGCGCTTACGTCCGTTCTCAACCACCTCGATAGGCTTGTCAAGCGGCTGCTTGTCGTCTACATAAAGTGAGATGAGGATGAAGTCGTTGTTGAGCTTGTCGGCTACCTGAGGATCGGTCCATACGGCTGCCTCCATCTTACGGCAGTTGACACATCCGAATCCTGTGAAGTCAACAACAACAGGCTTGCCCTCAGCTGCAGCTGCTGCCATGCCCTGCTCGTAGTCCTTATACTTAGGCTCAACTTCGTTGTGATAGAGGTTGAAGTCCTGAGTGTTGATAGGAGGAGCAAATGCGCTGACTGCCTTACAGGGAGCACCCCAGAGGCCCGGGATAAGATATACTGTGAACGCAAGCGAAATCATACCGAGCACGATGCACGGAACAGGCATTGCGTCTGTGTTGCCCTGGTCGCTCGGGAACTTGAGCTTGCCGATAAGGTAGAGGCCGAGCATGCCGAAGATGATGATCCAGAGAGCGAGGAACACTTCGCGGTCGAGCAGTCCCCAACCGTAAGCGAGGTCGGCTACAGAGAAGAACTTGAGGGCGAAAGCCAGCTCAATGAATCCGAGCACGATCTTGATGGTGTTCATCCAGCTGCCTGACTTAGGAGCCTGCTTGAGCCATGTGGGGAACAGGGCGAAGAGTGTGAACGGCAGAGCCAGTGCGATGGCGAATCCGAGCATACCGATGGCAGGACCTGCGATGCTGCCAGATGTGCTGACCTCAACGAGCAGGAAACCGATGATAGGACCTGTACATGAGAACGAAACGAGTGTAAGCGTGAACGCCATGAGGAAGATGCTCAGCATACCGCTCGTTGACGATGCCTTGTTGTCAACCTTGTTAGTCCATGATGAAGGCAGAGTGAGCTCGAACCAGCCGAAGAACGACAGGGCAAACACTACCAGCAACAGGCAGAAGAATATGTTGAACACGGCATTGGTGGCCAGCGCGTTGAGCGAGCTTGCACCGAAGATGGCCGTGATGGCAAGTCCGAGGGCAAGGTAGATAACGATGATAGAGATACCATAGGTTATGGCGTCGCGTATACCCTTCTTCTTATCCTTTGTACGCTTCAGGAAGAAGCTTACGGTCATAGGTATGATAGGCCATACGCAAGGAGTGAACAGAGCCACGAAACCTCCGACAAGTCCCATCAGGAAGATATATATCCAAGAGCGGCTTGAACCTGTGTCGCCGCCGTTGAAGTTCTGCAGTTCGTCGATAACAGGCTTCCAGAGGTCGCCCTGTGCGTTTACAGCGGCTGTGTCAGTCTGCAGCGAGTCGGCTCCTGCCATTGCTGCTGCGGCTGTTGTGTCTGTAGCCTCAGCCTCGGTAGTTTCCTCTGCTTCAGGAGCGTCGGCAGGTCCTTCGCCGTTGAATGCGAACTCAACCTGTGTGGGCGGGATACAGTTTTCGTCGTTGCATGCGCCATACTCAAGATATCCGCTTACTTTGTATGTCTTGCCGACAATCTTGAATTTCTGCACGAAAGTAACGCTGTTTTCGAAGTAGCGCAGGTTCATGCCGAACATTTTGTCAAACTGGCTTATCTCCTTTCCTCTGTGTGAGAGTTTGCCGGCAGCCTTAACGCCTTCGGCCTTCTCTGTGTGCAGAGTGGCAGAAATAGGACCGTCAGCAGGCAGTCCGGTTGAATACACGTGCCATCCTTTGTCTATCCGCCCTGTAAAAATAACTTCAAGCTCTGTGGGCGACACTTTTTTCTGGCTCACCTTAAAGTGAACCGGGTCTTGCATCTGTGCTGCAACGGCCAGTGTGAACATGGCGAGCAGCGCTGTCAGGAATGTTGTTTTTAAAAGTTTCATTATTTTTTCTGGGTTTTATGTGTCATTATATCAAGCACGAAGCGGTCTGTCTCGTCCATGCCTCTCTTGCCTATTTCTGTAAGGTTGCGTATGCTCTGGTCTACGTCGTCGTCGATGATGCCCTCTACTGAGGTTACATGCTTGTTCTGTATGGCGAGCATGGCGCTCATCACTGCCGTGCTCACGCCTGTAGTAAGCTTTAGCGCGCAGCTTGGCTTTGCGCCGTCGCATATCATGCCCGTGAGGTTGGCTATCATGTTCTTCACGGCATACGACAGCTGCTCATAGCTGCCTCCCATAAGGTAAGTTATACCGCAGCTGCTGCCCGTGCTGGCAACCACGCATCCGCAGAGGGCTGAAAGTGAGCCCAGATGCTGCTTGATGTATATGGCAGTAAGGTTGCTTATGATGAGGGCGCGTATTGTTTCTTCTTCAGTGTTATGGTTTTCGGCTGCAAACACTACCACCGGCATGGTGGTGCAGATGCCCTGGTTGCCGCTGCCGCTGTTGCTCATCACGGGCACCATGGCGCCGGCCATACGTGCGTCGCAGGCGCAGCTTGTGGCCGAAAGTATCTTTGAGAATATGCTGTCGCCCATTATGCCCTTGCCCAGCGGGCTGCACATGGTCTTGCCCAGCGTGTGGCCGTAGTTCTCGCGCAGGCCTGCTGCTGCGGCAGTCTCGTCCATGCGCTTGGCGTCGAGGATAAACTTCAGCTCCTCGATGTCGGTCTCGGTGGCAAACTCGTAGACCTTGCGCAGAGTGAGCTCCACTTCAACCTGCTTTGCCTCTTCTTCTCTCGGGGCCATATTGTCGAGCATCACGTCGGCATCCTTGCGCAGGTAAACGAAGTTGGTGTGCATGTGCATGATTCTTGCCTCGGCCTCATGACCGCCGGCGCTGCACTTCACGGCTATATAAAGCTTGTCGGGCGCATCCTCCTTCAGGCTTATGTGTATTCTGTCTTCGGCGATATACGCCTTGCCGCGCTCAACGGCCTCCTTGTTGCTGTCCTGCAGCACTTCGAGCTCAAGCTCCGGACGGCCTACTATGGCACCAAGAGCCACGGCTATGGGCAGGCCGATCATGCCTGTTCCCGGTATGCCCACTCCCATTGCGTTTTTCAAGATGTTGGCACTAAGCTCTATGTCTATGCTCTCAGGAAGAGTCCCGAGCAGCTCTCTGGCCTTTGCCACACAAAGAGCTACGGCTATAGGCTCTGTGCAGCCTATTGCCGGCAAAACCTGACTGTGAATCAGGGCTATAATAGATTTTCTTTCTTCTGTTGACAACATTGCTAAGATTTTTAGGTTATACTTACAAGCTGCGAAGTTACAAATTTAAGTGGAAAAAATTTATTTTTAACAAGGAAAATTACGCAAATGTTACAAAAAAGTTGGGCCGCAACACGTCTGCGCCACTAAAACTGCTTACATTTTGTAAACTTTAAGCATAAAAATACATTTTCAGACGGAATGCTCACGCCAACTGTAAGCCGGCAACACTCGGCACAGACACCGGCAAGGCGTTTTGCAAAAGGCCACGTTTCGGACTCTGAAACATGGTCTTTCATCATGCAAAAGACCATGTTTTGCAAGGCAAAAGGGCACGTTTTGCAACACGTCTGCTAACACGCTGACAATCAGAAGGATAACAACATGTAAGCTGTCCGCCCGTACCACAGCATCTGACGGCCTTTGCAGCACGACAAGATACAGACCGGCATGATAAAAACATGACAGAAGCGGCGCGCCCTGAGCCACGCCCGAAACACGCCGACGAGACGGCACAGAGAACAAAATTTAGCACGACTGGAGGCAAGAACTAACTATTTTTAGCACTAAAAAGTTGTTGATTTGAAAAATAAAGCCTACCTTTGCCAACAAGAATAAAATGAATTAACATAAGGAAAGGCAAGATCAAGGATTCCGACATTGAGAAACATGCCGGAATCTTTCGTTTTGTCTGTCCCAAAAATAATAATAATCTTTAAAACCAATAAATTATGGCTTACATGTCACAAGAAGGCTACGACAAGTTAGTGGCCGAACTAAAACATTTGGAAAGTGTCGAACGTCCCAAGGCGTCAGCGGCAATTGCAGAGGCCAGAGACAAAGGCGACCTGAGCGAAAATTCAGAATATGATGCAGCTAAGGAGGCACAGGCACATCTTGAAGACAAGATCAACAGGATTAAGCTTGCTATCTCTGAAGCCAAAATTGTTGACACATCGCGCCTGAGCACAGACTGCGTGCAGATTCTGTCAAAAGTGGAAATGACCAACCTGGCAAACAACGCCAAGATGAGCTACACCATCGTGAGCGAGAGCGAGGCAAACCTGCGCGAAGGCAAAATCTCGATAAAGACACCTATTGCACAGGGACTGCTCAACAAGAAGGTAGGCGACGAGGTTGAAATAAAGATACCACGCGGAACCATAAAGCTGCGCATAGAAAAGATTACCGTAGAATAAAGCTCATGAGATACAGCTGTCATGAGGCTTTAAGGCAGGCAAGCCGAAGACTCCTGACACTGAAGCCTCATCACACACGACATCCATAAGCCCTAAGGACCTTACATACAATAATATAAAAACATAACATCATGGATATTTTCTCAAAAATAGCTGCAGGCGAAATACCCAGCTACAAATGCGCTGAAAACGACAAGTTCTACGCATTTCTCGACATCAACCCGCTTGCAAAGGGACATACGCTGGTGATACCGCGCCGCGAGGTTGACTACTTCTTCGACCTCAACGACGACGAGATAGCCGAAATGATGGTGTTTGCAAAGAAAGTGGCCGTGGCTATAAAGAAGGCATTCCCGTGCCGCAAGGTGGGCATGGCCGTGCTCGGACTCGAAGTGGCACACGCACACATACACCTCGTGCCCATGCAGACAGAGAAAGACATGCTCTTCTCTAACCCCAAGCTGAAACTTACAGAGCAGGAGTTTAAAGAAGCAGCAGACAAGATATATGCCGCTTTCTGCGAGTAATACGGCAGAAGCATGAAGCCACGAAGGCGGCACAAGAAAAAAAGAGTGAGGAGCGTCAGGCACAAACAAAGCCAGGCGCTCCTCACTCTTTTTATATATAATAGGCGGCAGGACTAAATAAACTCGTCGCCATACTTTACCTGCACCTCATTGATATACTTGCGTATAAGCGCCGACGAATCCTCCTTCTTGCATATAAGCAGCACGTTGCCCTTCTCGGCCACGATATATCCGTCGAGACCGTTTATTATGCCCATGTGGTCGTCAGGCAGCTTAATGATGTTGTTGCGGCTGTCGTCGGCTATCACGCGCGAGCCGATAACCACGTTGTCGCCCTCGCCCTTGCTCATGCTCTCATATATAGAATGCCACATGCCAAGGTCGGCCCAGCCGAAGTCGCATATCATCACATACACATTCTCGTTGTGCTCAAGTATGCCATAGTCTATCGACAGGTTGGGATACGACGGAAAGTTCTCCCTGACAAACTCAAGCTCGCGCTCCATGCTGTATTCAGCCCCCGAGGCCTCAAGCTTCCTCAGCACAGGAGGGAATATGCGCTTAAGACACTCGCAGAGATAATTAACGTTAGAAAGAAACAGCCCTGTGTTCCAGTAGAACTCGCCGCTCTCCATGAACATTCGCGCAAAGTCGCGGTCGGGCTTCTCCGTAAACGACTTAACCTTAAACACATCGTCGCGCTCAGAAGGCTCGCCCGTCTGTATGTAGCCATAGCCGGGCTCAGGTCTCGTAGGCCTTACGCCCATTGTCAGCAGGCAGTCGTGGCTGCCGACAAAGTCGAGACCGTTGATAACGTCAGTCTTGAACACATCCTCCTTGAACACAGCCTGGTCCGACGGCACCACCACGAGACGCGCGTCGCGGTCGGCCCTATGCAGGATGCGGTATGTTGCCCAGGCCACGCTCGGAGCCGTGTTCCTGAAGATAGGCTCACTGAGGATATGCTCCTCGGGCAGCTCGGGCAGCTGCTCCCTCACCAGGTCGTGATAGATGTGGTTTGTACTGATATAAATATTTTCAGAAGGAATAAATCCGGCCATGCGGTCGTAAGTCTGCTGAAGAAGCGTGCGTCCTGTCGAAAAGAAATCCAAGAACTGCTTAGGACGGTCTTCGCGGCTGCAAGGCCACAGGCGGCGTCCTTTGCCGCCGGCCAAAATAAGACAATAATTGTTTTTATTCACACTCATTGTATTTACAGATTGTTTTACGAATACGAAGATAAGCATTATTGTCTGTATAACCAATTATTTTAAGTTTTTTCAATTAAAAATTTGTCAATTCAGAATTTATATTTATCTTTGCAGCCGAAAAGAAGCCCAGATGGCGGAATCGGTAGACGCGCTGGTCTCAAACACCAGTGGGGCAACCCGTGCCGGTTCGACCCCGGCTCTGGGTACAAGAAAGAGAGTTAAGTATTTGCAAATCAAATATTTAACTCTTTTCTTTTTTATGTGTATGTTCCCAATTTGTTCCCGTTCGTCTTCATGTACTATATTTCAGCAGTTATTTTATCTAACTACTCTTTTAAGGACAAAACATATATCTGTTTTTCTGAATCATCACAAAAATCATCTTCTTCAAAACTTCCGAACTTATGAATAATATTAAATCCGGAACATTCTAAATAGAAAGATACTGTCTCAAAAAGTGTGTCTGATAAGTCATAAAAAAGGGCCGACCCTTGCGTGTCAGCCCTAAAGTTTGTAATTTAGGAGTGTTCAAACCACTAAACATACAAACTATGGAGTTTACAAAATTACAAATTTCTGAGCTCATGCGCAAGCATGCAGAGAAAGAAAATGGTCTACATGACCTGATGGAAATCATGCTTGAAAGTATGATAGTTGCATAACGAAATGACGTATTCCGTACAGGACAGCGGAATTATACTATTAAAACGACATGGGAAAAATGGCAAAAGATGTATGAAATGTGGGAAAAACTACCAAACATTCAGACTCATGCGCGACAACACCGACTATAAAACTTGTATGAATTATATGAACTTTGCCCTGGAGATACAATCCATGATTTACACTACCAATTGGATAGAATGTCTCAACCGTGATTTCAGGAAAGCGACAAGAACGCGTACAACTATGCCAGATTAAGAATCGGTGTTAACACTCATGTGCAATGTCACCATGAAGCACAAGTTTTTTACCGTTTGATTCCAAAAATAGCCTGCGACAGGACACAGTTTCCGGACTAATGAAAGAGGTTTCTTATCTGCGGTACTTACCTGACAGAAAAAGGAGTCGCCATTATGGCAACTCCCGGATACTTTCGGCTATCAATGTAAGTGAGTCATGTAGATGGAAGGCTGTTTCTCTGCAGGACACATGTCATCGTCCGAATAAATCAAAAAATTAATGATTTTGATATGATATTTAAAATTGTCTATTAACTTTGCATCATCACAACTAAGGCAGACATGCTACAGACACACTCTATGAGACACTACCATGCGTCGTCGTGTGAAATAGACAATACATTGAAACCACCAAGTTCAAGGAATAAAGTCTGGCCAACTTGTCTACCCCTTGCAAAAGCTTTAACCATTGTTGCCTCAGGTTTTGCTACATATTTCTTAGAAATAGTTGCATTTTCACATTTAATAATATGATTTGCAACTTCAATGCCATTATTATTATACTCTATAACAGTTATTTGACTCACATTTGTCATGAAAAGATAATCCCCACCTATGAACACTTGGTATTCTGTATAAGTTTCTTCTTCACTCTCAGAACATGAAGTTAATAATAAACCAAATACTGAACATAGCAGTATTACACTAAATAATTTTCTCATTTTCTCTTTTTTTAGTTATACATAAAGTTAATTAAATCCATTTTTAGCCTCACGCATAACTACAAAAAAGAGAGCGTGGGTTACACTTATTGGTTGAAAGGTATCGCCAAACACCCACGCTCCAAACAAGTAAGCCCACGCTAAACGTGAGCATTTCACTTATTGTTTACTAGAGCGTTGATTTAATTTGGCGATTTTATCAACCTAGAACAATAGCAAAACGCTATTTAATTCAAATGTAGCGAAACAGTCAGCACTGTATCGCTACAAAGATACATGAATGAGTTGGACTTTCAAAATAAATCTTTGATATTTTATATCTAATGATAAAACTAATAATAAAAATTGTGAGTTTTGGGTAACTTATTTGCCCGTGTTGAAGAATTTTTGCCCGTGTTAAAATCTCCTTTATAACAATCTCTATTGCTGTTATTCTTGGAGTGTAATCTTTAATGATATGCGTTTCCATCTTACAGCAATTTATTCTGGACAGTTATATTGGCATTGTCTGTAATTCCATCATATCTACATACACTTTTACTTTCTTTACTATGTGCCTTCCTTTGATAATTAGCACAATCACGATAAGGTGTTATCTCAACGTTATAATAAGGAACAACTGTTGCAAATTTAAGTATTACTATTTGAAACATTGCACTCGTATAAGGAAAACAAATTAAATAAATATTATCGTTTTCATTATCAATCTGCCAATATTAAAAAACACCACTTTTAAGGGGCCACTATATAATATTTCTTCATGAGCTTTATTATTTTAGAAATGCAAATGTACAAAAAAAGGAGCGATTCTTGTTACTTAATCGCTCCTTTTCTTAGGTCATGTTTAATAATAGTATAAAATTATGCTGTTGTCATTATTTGTTCTCGCCAATCTCAAACGGCTTTGTTGCCGTGGCGTTGCCGTACTGGATATAGAGCTGGTATTTGCCCGGTTTCATGTCGGTAACGTCTATAAGATATGGTGCAATATACTTCACAGCTTTAACCACTCGATCCTTGCTGTCGAAGATCACCACCTTTGCCGGATCCTGCGTGGGCAGAGTGAGGCGGATGCCCGAATTGTTAGGATTGAACGTAACGCGGGCCTCTTCAAGAGCGTTGGCATAGTTGACGGGCAGCTCCGTGATGTCCTTCGGAGAGAACCTTACCATCACCCTCAGCGGCGCTCCCTTCACACCGTCCGGTCTTACATATACAGGAATCTCCGTACCGGGTTCCACCTGCATCATGTTAAGTTCTACGTTGAGCGAGCCATTGTTTGAAGCATCCATGCCCAACGTGGTATTCTCGAACACGAAGGTTACTTCCACGGGCTTGTTGTCAGGATTGTCAGCCGAACGGGCCACACCCATAATATAGCCTTTGTTCTTAACGACGTTGTCTGTCTGCATCTTCACCCACGCTGTCTTGCCGGGCTGCTCTGCACGCGAGCGTGTGCTGTATTCGCATATATAGAAAGCCTTCTTAGAGTCATTCAGGCTATAGCCCAATGAGTTTAGGTCGCTTATATTTGAAAGGCTCACGTTGGCCGGGAACGATATAAAGTTCCACTCACCCGGCTTGAAAGTATATTTCAGTATAAGCTTCTTAACCGTTACAAAGCCTTTGTCGACCACCACCTGTCCGCGTGATTCCGGATCGGCATACACTGTCAGCTGGTTTATCTCGTCGCCGTCTTTCAGGACAAGCTTTCCGTCTTTTGCCACAGTCTTATCGTTGCGCACATAGAAGCGGCACTTAGTTATAGGCGAGGTAAGATATTCGTCTGTACCTGGCTGCACGGCCGTAACCTCTATATATGCCGACTTATCCACCGGTATGGTATGAACGTTCAGCACATTTCCCTCAATGGTTGCATATTCGCTTCCGGCTGTTATATAGTAGAGCCCGGTGCCGCCTGAAGTGAATCCTGCGTCAAGCGTATGTGTAAACGGCTTGCCGTAGGCCAATATGTCCGTTTCAGGCCATGTAGCTTTCTGAGCTTTTCTTACATCTTTTTTAAGATAAACACGTCCAAGCGGGAAGTTCATGTGATCCTGAGCGTTATTGTCAATTATATTACCCGTTATGACAATATTTGTCTGTCCGTCTATAGGAACTTCATACTTACGCAGATATATACCATCAGCCGGTTTCACCGGATTTGTCTTGGCATACATTGTCTGTGTCTCCTTCACTTCGCCGTTTACGGAAAGAGAAAAACGGATGTCGCCGCTGCTCTTGTCGTCCTGAATTCCGTAATACGTAAAAAAGCGTGAGTACGGACTGTCTTCAGCAAAGTTGAACGTGAAGCTGCCGTTGGCATGAGTGCTGAAACTCTTATAGAAATTAATACCGTCAACAGGGAACGGATTTCCGCCATCAATGCCTTCGTCAAACTTTATTCTATTATCATATCCGCTTGTAGCAGCATTCCACTTGACATCTTGTCCGATCCATTTAAAACGCTCGACGCCATTGTCCTCTATCAACTCAGAAAGATACTGTGCTCCGGTTGCAGTGATAAATTTAGCACGATATGCATATCTGTCAGTTGTGTCAAGCAGAGGCACCGTGAAGTTACGGTCGAGCGTCTCCGGTATTGGCAGCAGATAATATCCGTCTGACAATGGTATATTGTCTGAAGACACTGTGCTTTTGCCGTCACGCAGACTGAAGGACACTACCTGAACATTCTGTATTTCCTCGCCTCCGGCATTGACCTTAGCCAATATCATACGGCCCGAGACACCGCCGTCGGCACTTGGAACAAGTCCTATCAGCTCAATGCTCTGGGCCTGTGCAGACAGGCCGAGCAATGAGAACAATAAAACAATTATATATCTTGCTTTCATTATCTTACGTTTATTTTGTTTGTATAATCCTTGTTAGATGTGCGCACACGCACGATGTATGTGCCTGAAGGCAACTGATGAGAGTAGCTGTCTGAAGACGTTGTCGTGTAGACGCATCGGCGTCCGGCTGTGTCGAACATTTCTATTACCGACTTGCCTGAGAGGCCTTCTATGCGGCATGTGTTTCCATCGATGCTTACCGAAGGCTTGCCGCCGGCAACCTGACCTACGCCAGTGGTCTCCTCATGTACACTAAGCACGAGTGCAAAGCGCGACTTGGCTTCATCAACATTATTGACGTCAAATTCATATCCGTTGCCGTCGAGCAGACTCCATCTCTGACCTGTTGACTTGTCAAGCAGTTCTGCCTTGTCGTTAAGACCATAGCCATAAGATTTTATTGCAGCTATACGGAACTTTCCTGTAGACGAGAGTCGCAAGTAAAGCGGTATCTCAACCTTCTTGCCCGGAAGCACGTTTACCGACAGGTTGCGGTTTCCGCATACAGTGGCAATCTCGTTGGTCTTAGAGTTGAGTCCTCCCCACATCTTCACGGCATCCTCACCGAGAACAAATCCGGCAGAAGTTTCATCCTGCAGCTTCACCTCCATGCGGTCGGCCAGCTTGTCTGAATCGCCTTCATAGAGACCGATACGCAGCATCTTGCTTTCATGCAGCATGTAGTGGTCGAACACGCGGCGGCTTATGCTCGTATTCTTAGCCTCTGGTGTTATCACAAGACTTGCACCCGCCTGACGTGTCTGCACGAAGAACGGCTGGAACGGCATCAGCTTCTGAGTCTCGTCATAGTTCTCAACCATATCCCAGGCTGTATATGTGTCGCTCTCAGGATTATACTGGTAGAGATATTTCACCACCTCATCCTCATTCAGCACGACATTATGCTCCTTCGTAAGGTTTATGTTAGAAAGATACGGATTACCAATGAGGTTCCATCCTGCGTCAAACTCGCTCTCGCTCGGATAATATTCAAGCATATCTGCATAAGCTGCGTTGCCGTTGCTGAGCAAGCTGCCGAGAGATGTGTTCACGATACCCTCCGCACCTCCGTCAGAGTCAATCTTTATCTTAACGCCGTCGCTGAGCACACCCTGCAACAGCTTAGCCTTTACGCCAAACGACACGTATGGCGATGTAGCCTCTATCACATTAGCTCCGTCTTCATTGTCAGCCAGCGACAGCTCTACAATAGGCTCGAGCGCAACGTTGAGCTTAAGTTCGCTATTGTCGGTAACTCCCGAAAGCTTTATCGTAACAGGATTAACAGCCAGACTGTTAAGGTTGTCACGATTAATCGTCACAATGATATCCTGTTCTGCCGGACCGTTAAGGTCGAGCTCTGATATGTTTGCAGAAGCATATTCTGACTCAACTACAGACACCTGCACCTTGCTTGTCGGATTCTTGCTTATCACGCGGCTCTTTACAGTTATCTTGTTGTTTACGTCGCTTATAATTATAGTGTCGCCGTCAGCATGACCGTCAACCGACAGATTTACCTTTACAGGATATTCACCCGCAGCACCATCGTACATCAGCATCATCTCACATCCTTCATTAAGGGTAGTGCCGTCAACCTCAAACTTCATTCTGCCGTTATCCTGACTCGACATCGGAACAAACGTTGAGAATGGTTCTGTAGATCCTATCGGACGCAGAGCCAACGTAACCGCCGGTGCCGATTCAGCCTGCTGCATTGCGAAGCTTACTGTTGCCTTCTGGCCTGATGAGAACACCGACGCCTTGCTCATGGTCAACGTATAGAACGAGTTGCTCAGCGGCGTAAGCTCTGCATGGTCAGCATTTGCATAGTTATAAGGTGTTCCGTTCATCACGCCAATGCCGAAGCTTGCGCTTACTCCCTGCGGAGCTGCCACATGAACGGCCTGACCAGCCTCTGTATCCTGACTGTTCTGGCTGAACGTAGCAGTGGGGTGATATGGCATGTGAGAGAAGTCTTCGTTAGACGTTGTTCCATACAGAGTGAGCTGAGTGCCCGTAACAACATCATAAACTTTCCCGTCCTCGTTCGTATGATCCATATCGATGAACGACACCAGACCCGGCTCGTCAAGACGCGGATTGTTCAGCATATACTTGCGTATCTCGTCAGACGAGAGCGCACGGCTCCACAACATCACCTGGTCAATGGCACCCTTAAACCACTTGTCGCCCTGATAGTTCTGTCCAAGAAGCAATGCCGAATTTATCTTAGCTGCAGCAATCTTGCCAGAGCTGAAAGACTCGGCACCGTTAAGATATACATGGAATCCTTCAGGAGTAACCACAAGTGCCACATGCATCCAGCGGCCTACATCCGTAGACTTGAAATAATGTGTGGTAGACCATCCGTAATATCCGTCATTCCAGTGGAAACGCAGGTTCTTGTCTGCAATATGTATTCCGCAAACTCCACCGTTGCTGCCGCGGAAGAATATCAGAGGCTTAACGCTCTTGAGCATATCCTCGTTGTCCACACGCACCCATCCCATCATGGTGACATTGTTGAGTCCGTTAAGACTTCCGCTTATCTGAGACGACTGCACAGCAGCTCCGCCACTTGTAAATGTCATGGCCTTACCCGGATCCTGTGGCAGCATCTTGTTGTTTACAGTGATCACCAGCGGCACCATTGTACCGTTCTTGCTTTCGATGGTATCCTTAAGAGTCTTGCTACCTTTCAGCATTTCTACGTCAAGCTGCAACTTTGCCACAGCTTTGCCGTTGACAAACTTCATGTTATCAGCAACCTTGAACAGTCCTGTTCTCGAGCTGATTTCATAAATTCCTTCAGGCTCATTCATTCCGCCTACAAGGCGCGCATTTACATCATATGAAACATCGCTTTGATCATAAACGTCGATTTCGTTTCCTTCCCAGTTTCCGGCGAGCGAAGGCTCTACCGCAGCCTTATTCTCAAGCACGGCAAGCATCTTGTCTGCCAGTCCGGCAGCTTTCACGCCTTTGGCAACAAGCGTCTTTCCGCTTTCGCCAGCCTCCATGTCGGCCACTTTCATCCACACCTTCTGGTCTTCATACAAACCGCAGGCATAGAGCTGATACTGCTTTCCGCTATGCCATGACAGAGGCAGCTCTATATCAAGAGTCAGCTGACCGGCATCAGAGAACGGACGTATCTGGAACACCTCGGAAGCAGCAACATAATACTGAGTGTTGACACCCATGCTGTCCAGATGCAGGTTTGCATAACGATAGACACCAAATTCAGGCGACTGATCGCCCGAAGGCGTAAGATATATCGCAGTACCGTTGCCTGTGTCATAGGCTGTGCGTCCCTGAGGAGTCTTCACCTCTGACTTGACTGCACCTACAACCACCGGCATCTTCACATAAGAAGTAACGGCCTGAGTACGCGGAGCCATTCCTGCACGCGAGAAGAGCTCATGCTCCTTGTCAAGCGCTCCGGCATTGAAGTCGTTGTAGTAAACCAAGGCGTCAGCCTCCGATGTGTCATGAGAGAACATGGCGCGCTTAACATCGTTCGCGTTGAGCGCACGGTTCCATATCTTCAGTTCGTCTACACTTCCCTTCATCGCCATGCTCTCAAATCCGTCGGCAAAGAGCGACAGGTTGACAGCACTGTTGAGCGGAGCCCACTGCACTATGCGCGGAGCCGAAGCCACCTCGCTGCCATTTATATATAATGTAACATTTCCGTCACGGTCTTCGCTCAAGGCTACATGCGACCAGCGTCCCTTAGTCAGCGCTCCGCCTACGAGGTCGGTCTGCTGAGTCTCGTTTGTGTCGTATGTTGCACGGTCGAACAGCTGTGCTGGCGCATAGCGGAACTTCAGCTTGCCCTGATCCAGGAGCAATGCCCATCCGCGCGTATCGCGCTGCTGCTCTACAGGACGGTTACACAGAATGACACCGTCGTTCTCCGGGTTAATCCAGAAGTCTATAGTAAAGTCGTTAAAGAAGTAGTCAACATTTCCCAAGTCAATACGGCCGCTACCGTTGCTGTAAAGAGCCTGGCCAGGCTTCGGAGTGTAATCAACAGCCGTTGCCTTTGCCGAAGACGACTTGACTGTATATTCAGCCGACTCTGTTGTTACGTCCGGCGACTCGCGCAGGGTCAGCTTCAGCTTAACTCTGTCTCCGTCCTTAAGGTTAGACGTGAAATACTGATACGGATTGTTCACGTCTGTTCCGTTTACATACCATGTATAGTCATAGTAAAGCGGAATAGTCCACTTTGTATCAATTCCGAATGTGCGGCGTCCGTTGACATTAGAAAGTTCTTTCAGCGCAAAGCCGTTCTTGAAGTATCGGTCAGCCGGATGCTCAAGGTCAGCCACCCACACGCCACGTCCGTAATCGCCTATCACCATTTCCTGGGTGGTATAGTTCAAGGCAAGACGCTTTGCCGAAAGCGGATTATATCCCTTAAGCCACAACGACCATTGGCCTGTATTGTGGTCGCGCAGATATATACCTGACGAAGAGCTGAAGAAATACAGGTCTCCTGTTCCCTCATGGAAGAATATATCGTCACACGAAATTGACGGCAGGCCCTGCGAGAGATCCTCACTATTTCCGGTTGTCAAATCATATTTAAGCACCTTTCCGGTCTGTGCAACATATATAACGTTGCTGTTATTCGGATCAGCAGCAATCCAGGCATTAGTAAACTTAGCCGGAACTTTAGAGCCGTTGGAACCGATCACCTTGACAGTCTCAAACGTATTGCCATTGTCTGTCGACTTGACAATTGTGTGGTTGGTGTTCAGCACAAACAGTGTAGGCTTGTCGCCGTCACGTGTTATCGCAAAATCACGCGCACCTGTTCCCGCACCGGCCTCATCCACGGTATTTGCAGACAGGTTTATCGTCTTGCGGCCGAAGTCCTCTATACGGAAGAACGACTGGGCATTGTTTCCCGGATTGTGAATCAGATACCAGTAGCCTGTACATACATCAGCCATCGAATAGCCTTCATACCAAGAGCTGAGCGATACGCCTTCAAGGCCTCCGCCTCCGCTTCCTGAGAAATAGCATGTGCCGGCATAAGGATTAAGGAAGGCTTCCGTACCCTCATATCCGCGCCAGTTGCCCCAGCGTCCGTAGCGGTATGTCTGAGCGTCCACATCCTGCGTGTTGCCAAGCATTGTCTGGTCGCCAAACTCGTTTACCTTAATAGAATAGTGCAGCTGATTGCCCATCGAGCTGTTTATGTTAGTCCACTCATGATTGTTTATGTCCTTATCCTTTACCAGAAGTCCCGCATCAGAGCCGCGGAACACACGTCCGCTGCGGTGAGACACGATGCAGTGGTTGTCTGCATTATGACGTGCACTCGTAGTTGTATAGTACTGTCCGTTGTCGGCCAGAGCCTTAAGGCGGTTACCCCATCCGAACTCTCTGAACGTATGTCCGCCGTCACTGCTTATTGCAGAACTCATTGAGCATCCGTAGAGCCACTGGGGATCCTTAAAGTTTACGCCAAATCCGCCAAGCCAACCCCATGGCGACTCGTTTCCGAAGGCCAGTCCGCTGCCGATACCATTTATAGGCTCCTGCAGCGTGCGCCATGTCTTTCCGCCGTCGTCTGAACGGTAAACAGCAGAATATACGCCATAGCTGACGTTACGCGACGCTGTTGCAAACCACATCTGCAACGGGTTGTCGGGATTCACTTCAAGGAAACTCTGGGTTGTAGCCTTAAACGGGAACTCGTTCACCTGACTGTAACGCAGTTCTGTTCCGTCCTGATTATACACGTCGAACGTCATGCGCTTTATGTCAAAGCTTCCGTCGCTCTTCGGAGTAAGTCCGTCTTCAGAGTAATATATACTGCGTGATGTCGGTATATATATAATGTTGCGGTTTGTGGGATGGAAGGCAAAGTTCTGGAAGAACGAGCCCTTCATTCCTGTCTCAGGGTGTGTCTCCTTCAGGTTATCCGGCAGCACAATCTGCTTCCAGTTGACGCCCTTGTCCTCGCTGTACCACAACTGACTGCCGAGATAATTCGAACCCGACTGTATTGCGCCGATAAACTTCAGTTTTCCCGACGCATCTTTAAAGGCATAGCCGCGCTTAAACGACTTATGCGTAGCGCCCTGCACTCTGGTCCAGCTCTGTCCGCCGTCCGTAGTTTCATACACAGCGCTACTGCCGCCGTTCTTCATGAAGGCAAAGAAATGGTTCCAGTCATCCGGATCTACGGGTATAGCCGAATGTGAGCAGATCTTGCGGAACTCACGGTCGGGTATTCTGTCCGTAACGCAGTCCCATGTCTTGCCAAGATTATCCGTACGGAATATTCCGCCTCCGTCAGGGATAACCATCAAGGCATCAGGGTCAGTAGGATGCACTACTATCCAGTGCACACGGCCCGTATAGGGCTTCTGCTGCACGGGGCGGAAGTAGCCGGGATTACGTATACCCTTCATCCTGTCTTCAGGCGTATAAGGTATTTCGGGATAATATGTCTCAAGCTGTTTTGAATAAAGGCGACGAACCGACTTCATTGTCTCGCCGTAATAAGCCGTATCCACAAACTGATAGATAGAGTCGCTGCCCGGCGTGTGGCCAAAAGTAGGAAGCCACTGCTTGGCATACATACCATACTCGCGCGAACCGCGCACCTTTCCACGATTCGTTTTTATGTATCGGTCCATAATCCTTGTTATCTCCTGCGGGAACCATCCGTCGCGCGCAAGCTTGATGTAGACCTCATCATTCAACAAATCCTCCTTTTTCACCTGTTCATAAGCAGAATCGGGTAATGTGGAAACAGCACGTTCCATCTTCGAACGCTTCTTGTCGTCAACGTTCTTCTCGCGGCCCAGATGTGCCTGCATGAACACGAACGGCAGCAGAAGCGCCACTAATCCTGTCAATCTTTTTCTAACCATAATACCTTTATTTCTGTTTATATAAGTTTTTGCATCAAATAATCTATTATCTGTTTCTCTGATGTGTGTGCAAAATTATACATTTGTAGCCAATTTAAAAAATAATTCGGATTATATTTGGCATAAATTAATAAATTTCCCGTTTTTTGTTCTATTTTAAAAACTTTTAAACAATCATGTCAACAAATACAAAATAATTGACCAACATCAATTCTTACAATTTGTAAGCTATACCAACCAATATTTTACCGCATCTGAAAAATAGAACTATTATTTTGATAAATAAAACAACTTATTCGTAGCATATAGAAAGAATTGACTTATATCAAGAAGGCAGCATACAGGAAAGACGGATTCTTGATTTTATAACATTATTTCATTATGCTTAATAGGCATTTCACCCATATTTTTACTATAAAAATCATAAAATATTGACGATTACCGGCCAAATTAAATAATAAACATTAAAAAAATTATGTTCCATTTGTATTATTGCATACATATTGTGTATCTTTGCACCCGAATCAAAAATACATTTAAATTATGAAGATGAAAAAAGAATACGTTTCACCCTCAATTCAAGTGTTACAGATAGAGTCGGAGAACATCCTTAGCGGAAGCGTAAGTGATGGAATACCGGGAATGGACGGACTACCGTCTGACCCAGGCTATTATGATTACGAGGAAGAATATTAACAATACAAATGAGCATTATTATTTAATCAGATAGGACCGTTACATCAGATAACGGTTTTATTTTGTCTGAAACATTGCTCCATAAAGACAAAATCTGTTGGCAGCAAAAACAGCAACAGCGTTTACAATTATAATATTACAGGATAACAGCAATTTAAGAAATTAATCACCGACATGAAGAAGACTATTATTGCGGTTGCGTGCATCATTGCAGGCTGCACGACAAAGGCTAAGGCAAACACGGCCGACAGCGTCAACACATTCCGCTCTGTCAACCTGCAGGAGGTTGTTGTGTCTGTAAACAGAGAGCAGACACGCAAAATCAACACTCCGCAGCACGTTGTGAGCGTGCCGAAGAGCTTTATCGACTATGCCAACAGGCAGTCGACAGCCGACCTGCTCAGTGAAACGGGACAGGTGCTCGTGCAGAAGAGCCAGCAGGGCGGCGGAAGCCCTATCCTGAGAGGATTTGAGGCATCGAGAATACTGCTCGTTGTCGACGGCATAAGGATGAACAACCTTATATATAGAAGCGGACACCTGCAGAACTGCCTCACCGTTGACCAGTTTGCGCTGAAGAACATGGAGGTGCTTTTCGGTCCGTCGTCACTCAACTACGGCTCTGACGCACTTGGCGGAACAATCACTTTCAACACGCTCTCGCCTACCCTTGCCGCCGACGGACAGACACATACAAGCGAAGGACATGCCGTACTGAGATACGGCAGCGCAAATCAGGAAGGCACGGCGCACGTTGATTTCAACTACGGAACGGAGAAGTTTGCGTCGCTCACGTCGTTCACGTTCAGCAACTTCGGCGACCTGCGCGCCGGAACAACGCGCAACCCTTTCCTGCCAGATGACGACAGCTACATTGAGAGCAACATATACGTGCAGCCGCAGGACGGCAAGAACGACATAATGCTGTATAACGACAAGCCGCAGCTGCAGAAGCGCTCGGGCTACCTTCAGTATGACTTCATGCAGAAGCTGCTCTACAAGCCCAACGCCAACAGCCAGCACATGATTAATTTTCAGCTGTCTAACACCAACAACTTCAACCGCTACGACCGTCTTAGCGTAACAGAGGTGAAGGACGGCGAGCTGCGCCCCAAGTTTGCAGAGTGGTACTACGGACCGCAGTTCCGACTCCTCGCTGCTTACCATTACGACGGACGCAACCAGCTCGGAGCCGACAGAGTGCACATGGCCGTGGCATACCAAAACGTAAAAGAGAGCCGCCACGACCGCAAGTTCCAGAAGGAGGAGCTTTACAACAACTGGGAGAACGTGAACATCGTGTCGCTCAACACCGACTGGATTAAGTTTATGGACAACCACAAGCTGCATCTCGGAATAGACGGAACGCTGAGTTTCCTCAAGTCTACCGCCAACACCGAGAACGTGCTGACAGGCGAAACATCATACAACACCACACGCTATCCAGACGGAAGCAACAACATGCACACCATTGAGGCATTTGCCACGCACGTGTGGAACATCAATAAGAAGTGGAGCATGCACGACGGAGTGCGCCTCGGCTATGCCACCACTTATTCGAGCGTGCTCAACGTTGACGAGTTCCCCTTCTTCGGCGGCGACAGTCAGCGCAAGAACAACCTTACATACAGCGCGGCGATAGGCATGAACTGGCTGCCCACAAAGACATGGAAAATAGCCCTCTCTGCATCGACAGCTTACCGCGTGCCCAACATCGACAACACATCTAAGGTGTTCGACTCTAAGGTAAGCACCGTTACAATACCCAACAAGGACATCAGACCGGAGAAGACCGTGTCGGTTGACCTCAACATAACAAAGCATATCGACAACGTGCTGACATGGGAGAATGTTGTATACGGCACCTACTACTTCGACGCCATAACAACGGCGCGCGGCACATTCATGGGCGAAAGCCAGATGGAATATCAGGGCGAGATGTGCGACGTCTACACATACACCAACGCCAAGACGGCCGTATTGTGGGGCTTTTCGTCAAGCCTGACCGCCACACCGACAAGACAGACCGAGCTTTATGCTTCGTTCAACTATACCTACGGCCGCATTCTGAGCGGCGAAAAGAAGCAGCCGCTCGACCACATTCCGCCAATCTACGGACGCGTGGGAGCAGCATTTCTGACCGCCGACGGCAAGGGACGCTTCGACATGTACGCCCTCTACAACGGCAAGAAGTCGGTTGACGACTACAACATGGACGGCGAGGACAACATCGACTACGCCACTGTGAAAGGTGCCGACGGCGAAGGCATGCCGGCATGGTTCACCCTCAACGTAAAGGGCAGCTACAACCTTAACAAGAGTCTGACGCTGCAGGCCGGCGTTGAGAACATCCTCGACACCCAGTACCGCGTGTTCTCATCGGGCATCAACGCTCCGGGACGCAACGTATATGCTGCCCTGAGAATGACATTCTGATGCATGCCGTGCAAGACAACGGCTGCATAAGGCAGACGAAGCCGCATTAAGGCGGCCGCCCCGGCAGGAACATCACAACAAGAACAATGCTGACCGAGGCCACTAAAACTAATTTCCAATCGGCCATTAAGCCGCATAAGGTCTAACTATACAAGCAAACCGATGCTTTCATCCGTTCAGGACGAAACAGCGATACGGCCGAAACAAAATGACCGATTTGGACCAAACAGAAAAATATGTCTTACCCTGAAAAAAGTTGACTCATAAATAAAATAATTATGAGGAAAAATA
>OLGJ01000412.1_pt1 | contig 27605 bp, 24 predicted proteins | sample 1605431 | NCBI WGS metagenome assembly OLGJ01 (sample SAMEA3888920, study PRJEB22519) | human gut metagenome | biome: human gut; feature: human-associated habitat; material: faeces | place: Denmark | collected 2009
AGGGATTCCACCAGCAGAACATCACCTATTGGAATGCCATCGCCTCCCGACTTCCCAAGTCACCATGGCGGGAGGCAATGCGCAACATTTATGCCCGAGCTTTGTGGAAAACAGGGAAACATCAGCAGGCACTCGATATCTATGCCGAGCAGGGAGATATGGCAAGCATCAAGGTGCTCGCCCGAAACTATCGCAATCTTGCTGGCATTCAGAGCACTTATCTCAAGAATCCGAACTCGGCAATGCTCACCTATCTGGTGCAGGATTTCGTGAACAACTGTCAGCAGACAATAGACAGTCGCTCCAAAAACCAAGTAGACAAGGAATGGATTGAGGAAATTGGCGCCAAGGTCATCTACCAGAAAGAAGCCCTCAACTTCATCACCTTTGCCAATAAGGTCATCGCTGAAGGCAAGACGCAGAATCCTTGCCTGTGGCGTTCTGCCACCGCCATGCTCCATTATCTCTATGGATATCAGCAGGAAGCATGGAAGGAGATTAGTGAAGCTGTCGCCCTGGATGGAACACAGCGAATGAAGGATAATGCAAGAGCCATCCGCCTCCTGGTATCTACCCGAAATGCACAGGTGGATAGCGATTACCCACAATATCTGGTCGGCGAATTCAAATGGCTCAACGAGATGGCAAAAGGAGAAAGCACAAGAGCGAAGGGAGAAAACCCGAAAAATGATGATTTTACCAATCCCGACATTCACTATGTAGAGGTGAAGGAACGTGTGGCTTACCGCGCCCTGTACAATCGGTTTAAGACAATGGCAGACAAGGCAAAAAAGGAAGACCGGAAGGAAGCTGGCAGGAATTACGAAAGCATGGCCACTGCGATGTATGGCATGATGGATGCCTACATGCGAACCTTCTACAAGGATCAACAGGATGAAGAATACATCAGCCGTTATCTTTATTCATCAGAATACGCCCTTCGTCTCGACTCGCTCTCTGCGCAGCAGCTAGCTGATTACTATCGCTTCATCACATCTCCTCATCAGGATGCCTTCCAGCAATACGTCTGCCAGTCACTCTATCGCAATGCCGATTTCTTCAAGGATATGATAGGCACCAAGTATCTTGCCGAGGGAAACTTTGGCGAAGCTGCCCGCTGGCAGAAGGATGTTTCTTTGAATTTCATCAACAACCAAGCCATCAGTTTCTATGCCGAGAAGCGCAGCTATGCTGTGCCTTACTGGTTCAACCACCAAAAGGTGAATGATTCGGATATGTGGAGCATCCAGGGCAGTTATGCCCACCTGAAGGAGAACCCTAAGTGGAAATTCTGCCAGGAGATGAACCAGCTCATCAGCCAATACAATGTGGCTCGTGAAGGCGAAGCCAGAGAGAAACTTGCCTACGAACTTGGCATTCGTTACTATCAGGCATCCTGCTATGGCGACTGCTGGTATCTTACCCATTATGGCAAAAGCGTAACTGATAGTGCCCGCACAGGCGAAGCCGATTTCGCAGCCATCGCTCAGAAATATTTAAAGATAAGCAAGCAAAGCAGCAATCTTACGCTTCGCTATCATTCGCTCTATGCCCTCTCATCCATCGGCATCGACCCATGGTTTAAGATTACCTACGATGCCAACTGGAAAGAGCAGAAGCTTCTACAACCACAATCCGCTCAATATCAGGCGATGATGGAATGGAGCCAGTTCAGCCATCAGCATCCGGAAATCGTGGATCAATACACCACCCGATGCGATGTATTGAAACAATTCGAAAAAAATCTCTAATCTCTTACCATTTTCCCGGCGTTGGGAAAATGATACCTCTTGCTAAAGGTGCTCAGCGTGAAGTCAAGGATGTTACGGCTCGAGAATACTGCAACCTTCACGGATTGTGGAAGGGGGTAATCTAAAAGATTATGGAAAAGGAATACTATCATTCAGGAGGATATATCTATATTGTAGACACATTCTCCTGATTTTTCATCTATAAATCAAAGTTTTCTCCAAAAAATTTTGGAACTTATTGAAATTATTCGTATATTTGCACCAAATAACTATCATACACGCATTTTTAACAATAATACGATATCATTTAATCATCATTTAATTATAAACATTTAAATCACAACAATTATGAGAAGAACTATTTTTACTTTTATCATGCTTTGTTTCGTAACACTAACTCTGCAGGCACAAGATGTCTGGACAGCAGCAGGTTCTAGCACAATTTTCGGTTCTAATTGGAATGAAACGGATACCAGCAATGACCTGACCGATAAAGGGAACGGCATCTGGGAACTCACAAAAACCGGTTGCATTCTTGAGCAGAATGTGAAAAACGAATTAAAAGTCCTGAAGAATCACAATTGGTATATCGAAGTGTATCCTAAAAAAGACAACTATGTCTTTAAGGTAGAAGAGACTGGCATCTATGACGTGACTATCCAGTTTGATGCAAACAATTTCACAATCAATGTCAAAACCACAAAGACTGGTGATGCAGTTATCGGCGAAAAGACATGGACTGTAGTAGGATTTAAAGCAATTCTTGGAAAAAATTGGGACCAAACAGCGACAGAAAACGACATGATTAAACAGGATGATAACGTCACATATATTCTGACCAAGACCAATCTGACCCTCGCTATAGGTACTTATAAATATAAGATCTGTGCAAACCATGATTGGGCAGAAAACTATGGTGACGATAATGATTCGGAAGGTAATGCCTCCGTTTTTATTACAAGAGACGGAATCTACGACCTCACTTTCACCTTCAATACTGATACACACGAGGTTTCCTGCGTACCGACCAGAAAAGCAGATGCCATAATTGAAAAGATATGGTCTGTTGCCGGAAACGAAGGACTATTTGAAACTGCATGGGACGAGCTGTCCACGGCTAACGAGATGACAAAGCAGGAGAACAATATCTATGTCCTAGTAAAGAAGGGTATAAGCCTCAACGCCCAAACTTACGAATATAAGGTATGCTCCAACCATGACTGGACAGAAAGCTATGGTGCTGACCCTTTAGGAATAGGAAATGCTATCCTCACCATCACTGAAGCCGGAACCTACGATGTTACCTTCACCTTCAATCAGGCAACCAAGGAGGTATCAGCTACAGCTGTACCAAGCGTAACCGACGGCATTAGCCAGATTGCCAGTGACATCAAGACCAAGAAAGTAATCTTCAATCTTCAGGGACAGCGCATTTCTGCTCCAAAACAGGGAGTTTACATCATCAACGGCAAAAAAGTAGTCTTGAAATAACAAATACTTATCATAGTAATCATCAGAAAGGCATTCACCAGCATCGTGAATGCCTTTTTTTAGATAATTTCCCACGATTTTTTCGTATCTTTCATTTATAATGTGTAACTTTGTATCCAATATATTTAAAGCAAAAGAACAATGGCAAAGAACAATAAGCAGACAGCTGGTCAAGATGGTGTCAGCAAAATGATCACCATAATTCTAAGAAATTCATCGCACAACAACTGAACTACGCCCGCACATCAGCTGTTATGCATGCGCACAACAGGTGATATGCAATCGCACAACAGCTGTTGTGCGGTTGCAGAAGGTATCTTTTCCAGCAACTTATCCTATCTCTTCCAGCATCTTATCCTATATATCCCAAAGACTTATGTAATATTTTCCAAGCACCTCTCCCGTATATTCCAACGTCTTCACCTATATCGTTGCGCTTCCTCAAGCGTTTCTGTCGGTTTACCATCGTTGATTCTTCCGTCATCAATGATTTTTAGTTAATTTTCCACGATTTCTTTGTATCTTTCATCCATAATGTGTATCTTTGCATTAAATATATTTAAACGTTTAAAATAAGGCAACATAACAATGGCAAAGAATAATAAGCAGGCAGCTAACCAAGACGGTAACAGCACCAAGAAGGCTACAAAGAAAAAGAAGAAAGTCAAGGTTTCGCATATCGTGAAACCAGAAAACATGACTTTAGAGGAATGGCAAATCAAACTGCGCAAGCAGGTGACCGATATCGAGCATTTCGATATCTGTTGTGTTGATGACGCCCTTTGCCCTGGAGAGTATATCGTTCGCAACCCTGAAAAGAACAACGAGTACAAGGTGGTGTATCGTGGAGCCAACAGCGAATGGAATTATTGTTCCTGCATGGATTTCAAGACTTCGAGACTCGGCACTTGCAAACATATCGAAGCCGTCAAGAAATGGTTTGGCGGAAAGAGGGGGCGTACATGTACATAGGGAATTGCCACCTTATACTTCTGTCTATCTCTCCTATCGGGATGAGCGATGCGTAAAGATTCGTATCGGCTCAGACAACAAGGAGGCATACGAACAGTTAGCTAAAGATTACTTTGACAAGAACCATGTCTTGAAGAAATCAGCCTATGCCCGCATTGGCTCTTTCTTGAAACAAGCTCGCCAAATCAGCGATACATTCAGATGCTATAAAGATGCCATTGACTTTATCATCGATATTCGCGAAAAAGCGAAAAGAATGAAGATTGTGAAGACATACGATGACGAGAAACTCAACAATCTTCTGAAGGTAAACCTCTATCCTTACCAGAAAGAGGGCATCCGCTTTGCAGCAAAGGCAGGAAAGGCTATCATTGCCGACGAGATGGGTCTCGGAAAGACAATCCAAGCTATAGGTACTGCCGAACTGCTACGCAAGGAAGGTCTTATTGGCTCTGTACTCATCCTTTGCCCTACCTCGCTCAAATATCAATGGCGAAGTGAAATCAAGAAGTTTACTGATGCCGAAGTCTTCGTCATAGAGGGAAGTCATCTCAAGAGAAAGGAAGCGTACAATCGCCCGGAACCTTACAAGATTATTTCCTATAATAGTGCCGCCAATGACATCAAGATACTCGGCTGTTTGCAAACCGATATGCTCATCATGGACGAGGTGCAGCGCCTGAAGAACTGGAACACGCAGATTTCCCGTGCGGCAAGAAAGATAGAATCAGATTACTCCGTAATTCTATCCGGTACCCCATTGGAGAACAAGCTCGATGAACTCTACTCTATCGTGGAGTTTGTTGATAATTTCCGCCTTGCCCCTTACTACCTTTTCAAAGACAAGCATATCATTACTGATGAAACAGGAAAAGTTCTGGGTTATAAGGACTTAAACGACATAGGCAAGAAGCTGGGCGATATTCTCATCCGTCGTCGCAAGAAGGATGTGAAACTCCAGATGCCTGAGCGTTCTGACAAGAACCTTTTCATTCCGATGACCAACGAGCAGATGGAGATGCATCAGGAGTGGCAGAACCAGGTACGTCTCCTGGTTCTGAAATGGCGCAGGATGCATTTCCTATCCGATAAAGACCGCAAGCGTCTCCTGCTCTTCCTCTCACAGATGCGCATGGTATGTGACAGCAGTTATATCCTCGACCAAAAGACGAGATACGACACCAAGGTGGATGAATGCGTGAACATCATCAGCGACATTATCAGCGAGGAAGGTGAAAAGGTTGTGGTATTCAGTCAATGGGAACGCATGACCCGCCTCATCGCCAAGGAACTGGAGAAAAAAGAAATAGGCTTTGAATATCTGCATGGTGGCGTGCCATCCGAAAAGCGCAAAAACCTGGTAGATAATTTCATGAACGAACCATCGAGCCGGGTTTTCCTCTCTACTGATGCCGGAAGCACAGGCTTGAACCTGCAGTCAGCCGCTACCATCATCAACATCGACTTGCCTTGAATCCTGCCGTTCTCGAACAGCGTATCGGGCGCATCTATCGCCTTGGTCAGCAGAACAACATCCAGGTTATCAATCTCGTAACACCTGATTCCATCGAGCAGGAAATGCTCGGTAAGTTGCGTTTCAAGACCTCCATGTTTGAAGGCGTTCTTGATGACGGCGAAGATTCTGTATTCATCACAGATGATAAGTTCAGCAAGATGATGGAAACAGTGAGCGGTATGGTGGAAGAGGACGAAGAAACAGAGAAGGCTCGCAACAAACATAAATCTAACGAGAATAAAGAAGAGATTTCCATCCAGCAGCAAACGAATTCATCTTCGAACAGAGAATCCGTCACTAATCGCTCAAATCAGCCAAAGGATTTGGTAGCCCAAGGAATATCTTTCCTCTCAGGCTTAGCAGAGACCTTGAAGTCGCCAGAAGCCACTGCCCAACTGGTTGATTCCATCGTTGAGAAAGACGAGCAGACAGGCGAAACCTCCATCAAGATTCCTATAGAGAGCAAAGAGACTGTCTCTAATCTCTTGAATCTCATCGGCAAGTTGTTTGCAAAATAAGTCATGGGTAAAAAGAAACATAAGCATCAAGGACATTATTGCAAGATGTGTGGAGAGTATAAATCCAACGAGTCGTTCAGTGGTAAAGGACACAGACTGCACATCTGCAAGAAATGTATATCAATAAGAAATAAGGCTAAAAAAGAAAAGAAACGTTTAGAACATGATAGAATTAACGAAGTCTCAGAAGAAAACAGCTCGCAAGCTCATTAATTTGGGCTTGCAGCGAGAGTGTGCCAAGTTCATGCAATCCACCAAAGATTTCATGAACAAGAACGCATCAGCAGAGGATGCACACGATGCATACCTCAAACTATATGATAAGGTATACCAATTCGACAAGCATATCGCTCGCCGATACGATGGGATGTCAGGAGGTAGATATTACATCACCGTATGTTACCTATACTATGACGGAGTATTGACTGACGAAGACATCCGAGAGTTTGACGATGAAATCTATAACAAGCTTAAAGAAGACAAAGAGTTTTTCCTAAAAAAATAAACAATATTCTTCCAAAAGTAAAAAATGAAAAATAACTAAAGATTTCCTTGCAGCTACCAAATAAAAAGCGTAACTTTGCCGAAATATCATAAAAATAAGCAATTATGAAGGAAGAAGAAATCAAAGAATTGTTCGAGCAATTCGAAGCTATTGCCAACGAATACGAAGGCGTAGAATGTTGGAGTGCAAGAGAACTTGCACAAGTGTTAGGTTATAGCCAATGGCGTAATTTCGAAGGAATTATCGAAAAGGCAAAAGCATCATGTACCAATGCAGGGCAAGAAGTATCATATCATTTTGCTGACGTCAGCAAAATGATAAATCTTGCAAAAGGTGCTCAGCGTGAAGTCAAAGACTACATGCTGACTCGTTATGCTTGCTACCTTATTGCCCAAAATGGCGATCCACGCAAGCCACAAATCTCTTTTGCCCAAAACTACTTTGCCGTACAAACTCGCCGAGCAGAATTGGTGCAAAAGCGTTTGCTGGAATACGAACGTGTACAAGCACGTGCAAAACTTGCAGAAACAGAAAAGCGTCTCTCTGGTGTATTATATGAAAGAGGTGTGGACAGCAAAGGCTTTGCCATCATTCGCTCCTTGGGCGACAAGGCGTTGTTTAATCTCGACACGGCTCTTCTCAAACGAAAATTGGGTGCTCCCAACAGCAGGCCTCTCGCCGATTTCCTCCCTACACTCAATATCAAAGCTAAAGATTTTGCTGCAGAAATGACTTCTGTCAACGTTCAGCAAAAGGATTTACATGGTCAGCAATCTATCTGTCAAGAGCATGTCGATAATAATAAGGCTGTTCGTAATATGATGCTCCAACGTGGCATTGTGCCAGAAAATCTTCCTGCAGGTGAAGACGTCAAGAAAGTAGAACGCAGATTAAAATCTGACGAAAAGACATTGACCAAAAAGAATAGCAAAAAGAAATAATATCCATCACAATTCTATAACTAGAGAAGATGTAAGGATTTCACTCGCCATCTATGATTTTTAGTTAATTTTCCACGATTTCTTCGTATCTTTCATTTATAATGTGTAACTTTGCACCGGAAATTTAAACGTTTAAAGATAAAATGGCATTAAAATGTGGTATTGTAGGCCTCCCAAACGTGGGTAAGTCTACACTGTTCAACTGTCTGTCTAGTGCAAAGGCACAGGCAGCTAACTTCCCTTTCTGTACTATCGAACCAAACTTGGGCGTCATCACCGTACCAGATGAGCGACTCAACAAGTTGGCAGAGATTGTTCACCCAGGACGCATCGTCCCAGCTACTTGCGAAATCGTAGATATCGCAGGTCTCGTAAAGGGTGCCAGCAAGGGCGAAGGTCTTGGTAATAAATTCTTGGGAAATATCCGTGAGTGCGATGCTATCATCCACGTAATCCGCTGTTTCGACGATGACAACATCGTTCGCGAGGGTGGCGCTAAGGTTGATCCTTTGGAGGATAAGAGCGTCATCGATACAGAGTTGCAGCTCAAGGACCTGGAAACTATCGAATCTCAGCTCACCAAGCAGAAGAAGACTGCTGCAGCAGGCAACAAGGATGCTAAGACGATGGTTACCGTTCTGGAGGCTTACAAGGCTGTTCTGGAGCAGGGAAAGAATGCTCGTGGCGTTACTTTCGAAACCAAGGAAGAGCAGAAGGTGGCTCACGACCTCTTCCTCCTCACTACCAAGCCTGTGCTCTACGTAGCCAATGTTGACGAGGCTTCTGCCAAGACCGGCAACGAGTATAGCAAGAAGGTAGAGGAAATCGCCAAGGAAGAAGGTGCTGAGTGCATGGTCATCGCTGCCAAGACAGAGGAAGACATCGCATCGCTCGAAACCTACGAGGACAAACTGATGTTCCTCGAAGAACTCGGGCTGGAAGAGAGCGGCGTAAACCGACTCATCAAGAAGGCATACGCCCTGCTGAACCTCGAAACATTCATCACCGCTGGTGAGATGGAGGTCAAGGCATGGACCTATCACAAGGGCTGGAAGGCTCCTCAGTGTGCCGGCGTCATCCATACCGACTTCGAGAAGGGATTCATCCGTGCAGAGGTTATCAAGTATGATGACTATATCAAGTATGGCTCTGAGGCAGCTGTACGTGAGGCTGGTAAGCTCGGCATCGAGGGCAAGGAGTACGTCGTACAGGATGGTGACATCATGCACTTCCGGTTCAATGTATAATCCTATTCTTCTACGGTTATGATAGCAAATCTGCTTAACTATATCGTATGGGACCCAGATCCTATTCTGGCTCATCTGGGTCCTATGACCATCCGCTACTACTCCACCTGCTGGATGATTGGTCTGCTGCTGGGCTATCTGCTCATGAGCAAGCTTTACAAGCAGCAGGGGCTCTCAGATGAGAAGTTCTCCCCACTGTTTCTCTACATCTTCTTAGGTGTACTGATAGGTGGCCGTTTGGGACATTGCATCTTCTATCAGCCAGAATATTTCCTCACCCAGTGGGATCACTTCATCGAGATGCTGATACCTGTTCATCACATGCCAGACGGCAGTTGGAAGTTTACGGGTTATGAGGGACTGGCGAGCCACGGAGGCGTATTCGGCATGTTCGTCGGCATCTGGCTCTATTGCCGCAACATGAAGGTGAGCGGCTGGGTAGTGCTCGATAATATGGGTATCTGCTCAGGCATTACAGCCACCTTTATCCGTTTGGGCAATCTGATGAATTCAGAGATTATCGGCAAGGTAACCGATGTGCCTTGGGCATTTATCTTCGTTCGCGAAGACCAGTATCCACGCCATCCGGGTCAGCTCTACGAGGCTTTGGCATACTTCTGCTTTTTCCTCCTCATCCTCTTCATCTACAAGAAGAGAGGACCTAAGAGCGTAGGCACCGGTTTCTATTTCGGTCTTTGCCTTACTCTCATCTTCACCTTCCGTTTCTTCATCGAATATACCAAGGAGATTCAGGTAGCATTCGAGGCAGGTCTGCCTATGGATATGGGACAGATATTGAGCATTCCGCTCATCATCGCCGGTGTATGGAGCATCGCTTCCAGCACAAAGAGAGCGAAAGAAAAGAACGTAGAGGCAAAATAATATTAGACGACTTATTTTCAGATTATAAAAATCCCTCCTCGTGCAACAGCATCTGCTGCCACGGGGAGGGATTTATATTTTTATCTTCCCAGTAGAATCTTCTTGATGTCATTGAGCTTGTTCAATGCCTCTACCGGAGTGAGATTGTTCACATCCAGCCCGAGTATTTCATCACGTATCTGCGTCAATACAGGATCATCGAGCTGGAAGAAACTGAGCTGCACACCATCCTTAGGTTCATCGATGTGCTGTACGTTCGGTTTACCGGCACCGCCTACCCCGGCATTGTCATCCTCCAACTGTTTGAGAATCACATTGGCACGGTTCACGATGCTGCGAGGCATACCGGCAATCTCTGCCACATGGATACCGAAAGAGTGCTCACTGCCTCCCGGCTCCAGTTTGCGCAGGAAGATTACCTTTCCGTCCACCTCTCTCACACTCACATTGAAGTTCTTGATGCGAGGGAAGTTCTTCTCCATCTCGTTGAGCTCATGATAGTGGGTAGCAAAGAGCGTACGTGCCTGTGCCTTCTTATGTTCATGCAGATATTCCACGATAGCCCAGGCAATGGAAATACCGTCATAGGTGGAAGTTCCTCTTCCCAACTCATCAAAGAGCACCAGCGAGCGCGGAGAAACGTTGTTCAGGATGTTTGCTGCCTCGGTCATCTCTACCATGAAGGTCGATTCGCCGAGCGATATATTGTCGCTTGCACCTACACGTGTGAAGATTTTATCCACCAGTCCAACTCGGGCGCTCTCTGCGGGCACAAAACAGCCTACCTGTGCCAGCAGCACGATAAGGGCAGTCTGGCGCAGCAGAGCCGATTTACCAGCCATGTTAGGACCGGTAATCATCATGATCTGCTGTTTCTCGGTATCGAGCAGCACATCGTTAGGTACATAGCGTTCGCCCAGCGGCAGTTGGGTTTCAATCACCGGATGCCTGCCCTGCTTGATGTCGAGCACCTCAGAATCATCGACGATAGGACGCACGTAGCGGTTCTCGTCAGATGTCTTTGCAAATGACAAAAGACAGTCCATACGGGCGATAAGGTTGGCATTGATCTGTATCTGCGGAATATACTCCTGCATGGCAGCTATCAGTTCGTTGAAGAGCTGTGCTTCCAATACCAGAATCTTCTCATCAGCACCGAGAATCTTTTCCTCATATTCCTTCAGTTCCTGGGTGATATAACGCTCTGCCTGAGCCAGCGTCTGCTTGCGTATCCACTCCTCAGGCACCTTATCCTTAAAGGTATTTCTCACCTCCAGATAGTATCCGAAAACATTATTGTAACCTACCTTCAGACTCGAAATTCCTGTCTTTTCAATCTCCCTTTCCTGTATCTTGAGCAGATAATCCTTGCCGTGGCGGCTGATGGCACGAAGGTCGTCAAGTTCGGCATTGAATCCGTCGGCTATCACGTCACCCTTATTGACCAGCTGTGGCGGATCGGGCTGTATTTCCCTGGCGATGCGGTCTTTCAGGGTCTCGCATACGTTCAGCTGCTCGCCTACCCGCTTCAGAGCCTCGTTCGTAGCATGCTGGCATGCCACCTTGATAGGCTTGATGGCTTCGAGTGCATTCTTCAGCTGAACCACTTCGCGAGGCGAAACTCTACCCACGGCTACTTTGGAAATGATACGCTCCAGGTCGCTGATGCGATGCAGCTGGTCATCGAGAAGCTGTCGGAATTCCGGTTCCTTGAAGAAATATTCCACGATGTCGAGGCGCTCGTTGATTGGTTTAACGTCCTTCAACGGGAAGACCAGCCAGCGTCTGAGCATACGTCCGCCCATCGCCGTTACCGTACGGTCGATGACATTCAGGAGAGAAGAACCATCTTCCTGCATAGGGGCAACCAGCTCCAGACTGCGGATGGTAAACCTATCCATACGTACGAACTTATCTTCTTCGATACGTGAAAGGGCGGTGATATGATTAATCTGTGTATGCTGGGTAATCTCGAGATACTGCATGATGGCACCACTGGCTATCACACCGTTCTTGAGATGCTCTACACCGAAACCTTTCAGAGATTTTGTCTTGAAATGTCCCAGGAGTTTCTGCAGGGCTGTCTGTTCGGTGAAAACCCAGTCGTCCAGCTCGAAGGTACAGTATTTGCTGCCGAAATATTTCTCGAAGTCATTCTTTCGGGCGCGGTCGTAGAGCACCTCTTTCGGCATGAAGTTGCCCATCAGTTTTTCTACATAGTCGTAGGTTCCCTCGCCGGTAAGAAACTCTCCGGTCGAGATATCCAGAAAGCTCACACCGCAGGCGGTCTTGCCGAAGTGTACGGCTGCCAGGAAGTTGTTCTCCTTGTAGTTCAGTACGTTATCTCCCATCGCCACACCCGGTGTAACGAGTTCAGTAATACCTCGCTTCACCATCTTGTCCATCTGGCTCAGTCCCTTCTTACCTTTTATTTCGAGTCGTTTCTTCTTCGGGTCTTCCAGCTGGTCGCATACCGCTACGCGCTTACCCGCCCTGATGAGTTTAGGCAGATAGGTATCCAGAGCATGATGAGGGAATCCTGCCATCTCGGTCGTGCCCGTAGAACCGCCATTGTTACGTCGTGTCAGCGTAATGCCGAGTATACGGGATGCCTCCACCGCATCTTCGCAGTAAGTTTCGTAGAAGTCACCGCAACGGAAGAGCAGCAGCGCTTCGGGATGTTTCGATTTCATCTCGAAAAACTGTCTCATCATCGGTGTAAGACCTTTATTATCGTTTGCCATTATCTTAGTTTTTATTTCTTATTCTCTTCATTTCCGGTTGAAATCCATCCTACCGGTAAATTCTTTAATAGAAATGCAAAAATAAGAAAAAACGGGCAGATAGCAAAGGATTTAATCTATTTTTAATGTTTTTTCTTTGTATCACCATGATAAAAGCGTACCTTTGTGGGCATGAAAAAGAAACAATTATACATAGGGGTTCTGTCGGTTGCTTGCTGCGCGCTCGTAGCAATAGGCATCACCTTGCACCTGCTCTACCCCAAGAAACAGATACAGAACCTGGTGAAAACTCCACCGATTCTCCGGCTCAAACCACAGCCTGCTGATACGCTGAAGAAGAAACCTGTGAAGAAGATGGATTTCAATATCTCCGGAACTTTAAGAGATAAGGAAGGAAAGGGAGTGGCTGGCGTCATCGTGAGCGATGGATTCAACTGTGTGAAAACCGATGCACAGGGCAGATATAAGATGAAGCGAGACAGCCTGGCAAAATTCATATACTATTCTGTTCCAGCCGATTGTGAGGTTCCTACCCATTCTAAGACCGATCGCACGGCTTTCTTCTACCAGAAGGTATCCAAGGGGAAGAAAACCTATAACTTCACCCTCACCCGACTGCCGGGCGGCAAGGAGATTCACTATAAGATGATTGTCATCGGCGACCCGCAGGTTACCAATGCCTACAGCCCTTACTATACTTCTCCGGATGATAATCCCATCAAGAAGAGCGATGTAGAAAGATTCACTACCCAGACGATGGCGGACATCAGGCAAACCATCAGTTCGCTGCCTGCCGGAACACCGGTCTACGGGCTCAGCATGGGCGATGATGTACAGTATTATGGCGGTTACAACGCCAAACTGGAGCGTCAGATACGCCAGGCATTGGGCTCTTCAGAGATGCGTCTCTTCTCCGTCATCGGCAATCACGACCAGGATGGCAAGGCGCTCTACCGCCGCAAATGGGAAGAGAATTTCGGTCCTACCGATTTTTCCTTCAACCGTGGCGATGTGCATTATGTCTGCATCAACAACTGCTTCTTCCACCGCGGCATGTCTTATTATTCTCCTGGAGAATTACGTGAGCGCCAGGTGAAGTGGCTGAAGCAGGATCTCGCCCTCACGCCAAAGGATATGAAGGTGGTACTCTGCTATCATATCCCGTTCACCTTCGGCAATGCGCCTTTCAGCAAGGCGAAGCCGCTGACCAATGCCCATGAGCAGGGGCATTATTCTTCTTCCCGTCTCTCGCTCCTGCTTTCTTTGCTGAAACAGTTTAAGGGCGGTTACGAACTCTTCTGCGGACATACTCATTTTGCCTGCAACCACGAGATCAATTATCAGGGCGAGGATGTGATGGAGCATTGTCATGCTGCCGCCTGTGGCAATATATGGCAGTCGAACATCAACATCTGCGGAACTCCAAATGGATATTATGTATACAGTTTTGTGGGTACCAGCATCAGCAACTGTTATTACAAGGGAACTTTCTGGGATAAGAGCAAGCAGATGACCTTGTTCCGTGCGCAGACCGATTTCAACGGTGAGAAATACTCTAGGGATTGGCAGTTGGCAAACAACAGGAATATCCTGGTAGCCAATGTCTTCAATGCTACCAGTCATTGGCGTGTTGTAGCCGTAGAGGATGGCAAGGAATATCTGATGGGGCGCCTCAGCGGAAAGGGGCAGGATGCCTTTGCCGCAGGCTATCATCATAAATATAGCGAGAGTGTATCCTATCGGTTCGTGAGCAAGGGAAATGGTTATCTCATCATGAACCACCTATATTATTATACTCCTAGGAATCCGAATGCCAAAATCATCATCAAAGCATCCGATCCATACGGAAATACCTATACGGCATCGAGCGATGAGGTAACGACAGAGCCTTTCGCCAACTATGCTCATTATTACGAAAAAGAGTATAAGGAATATAAGAGTAAGAAAGACAAGATGTTGCGGGATTCTATATCTGGCAGACAGAAAGATTCACTTGCTGCAAGGAAGAAATATTCTGCAGCAGTACAAAAATAAAAAGAGAGGGTGCGTCATAAGTTGATGATGCACCCTCTTTTTAAATATTATTTGTTCAGTTTCCAGGTAACACCATCCTTGGTGTCCTTTACCTCGAAGCCGGCTTCAGCCAGGGCATCGCGAATCTGGTCGCTGGTAGCCCAATCCTTATCAGCCTTAGCCTTGGCACGCAGGTTGAGAACCATATCCACAACCTTGCCATAAGCCTCTTCACGAGCATCATTGTTGGCACCCTTCTCGCTCTTCAGACCGAGCAGGTCGAAGGTAAAGAGATGCATGGTGTCTGAAAGCTCCTTCAGGTCTTCAGCAGAGATGTTTGCCTTGTGGTCGAGGGCTGTGTTGATTACGTGGCAAGCCTCGAAGAGATAGCTGATAACGAGTTGAGTCTGGAAGTCATCGTTCATCGCATCGTAGCAGCGTTGGCGCAATTCGCTTACGAACTTCTTCACCTGCTCATCGCTCTGCTTAGTCACAGGCACACGCTCCAGGTCGTTCAAACCATTCATCAGGCGCTCCAATCCCTTCTGGCTAGCCTTCAATGCATCGTTAGAGAAATCTACGGTGCTGCGGTAGTGAGCGGAGAGGATGAAGAAACGGATGGTCATTGGCGAATAAGCCTGCTCCAGACTGTCGTGATTGCCTGTGAAGAACTGCTCCAGGGTAATGAAGTTACCCAAGCTCTTACCCATCTTCTGACCGTTAATGGTAATCATATTGTTGTGCATCCAGTAATGAACCATCTGGTCGCCCTGAGAAGCCACGGCCTGAGCAATCTCGCACTCGTGGTGAGGGAAAATCAAATCCATGCCGCCACCGTGAATATCGAAGTGGCTGCCCAAGTACTTGCGTCCCATCGCAGTACACTCGCAGTGCCAGCCAGGGAAACCATCACTCCAAGGACTAGGCCAGCGCATGATGTGCTCAGGTGAAGCCTTCTTCCAGAGAGCGAAGTCAGCCTGGTTCTTCTTCTCGCCGATACCAGCCAGCTCGCGGCTCTCGTTGATTACGTTCTCCAGGTTACGTCCGGAGAGGATACCGTACTTATGATCCTTGTTATACTTCTCGATATCGAAGTAGATAGAGCCGTTGCTCTCGTAGGCATAGCCATTGTCCAGGATTTCCTGAACCAGTTTCTCCTGCTCTATGATATGGCCTGTGGCATGAGGCTCAATGCTAGGAGGGAGTACGTTCAGCGCCTCCATGGCATCGTGGTAGCGGTTGGTGTAGTACTGCGCAATTTCCATTGGCTCCAACTGCTCCAGGCGAGCCTTCTTCTCAATCTTGTCATCGCCTTCATCTGCATCGTGCTCCAGGTGGCCCACGTCGGTAATGTTTCTAACGTAGCGAACCTTATAGCCCAGGTGCTTGAGATAGCGGAAGAGTATATCGAATGTGATGGCTGGTCGTGCATGACCGAGATGCGGATCGCCATACACGGTAGGGCCACAAACATACATGCCCACGTTAGGAGCGTGGAGCGGAGTGAATCTCTCTTTTGTACGAGTGAGAGTGTTGTAAATCAGTAATTTCTGTTCCATCTTGTATGAACCTTTCTTTTATATTATTTATATTTTGAGTGCAAAGTTAACTCATTTTTCTGATATATCCGACAAATCATTCGCAAAATGTTATTAAAATCCTCGAAAATATCAATGGAACAGATCTTCCATGGTCAATTCTCTCTGTATGATGCTGCTTGTTTTGGCTGCAAATATACAAAAAATGCCACTTAAAGCCAAACGAATGGGTAAGAAAGTGGCTCTAAGTGGTAATTTTAACATACTTAAAGCCAAAAAGGTATTGCAAGAGTACAACTTTTATTCGAAAGTAGAGCCATTTAAGATGATATTTTTTAGGTAGGCTTACACTTTTAGGCAAGAATGTTTGGAGATAAAAAATAAAAGGTGTATATTTGCAGCGTGATTACTATTTAAAAAGAGGAGGTAAATATGGATAGATTTCAAATTATACGTATAATTCATGACTATATGTCAAGGAAGCCTGTGTTGAAGGCATGGATCTTTGGGTCTTTTGCTCGTGGTGAAGAAAAGGCTCAGAGCGATATAGATATTCTCTTTGTCCCCGATTTTGAGCATGGTTCGTTTACTTTGCTTACCCATGGAGGAATGTATGAGGATTTGAAGCAACTGCTAGGTCGTGAAGTTGACTTGGTAGTTGATGGCTCTTTGCGTCCGTATGCTCAGGAGAGTGTGGAACGAGATAAAATCTTGGTATATGAGAGAGCTAGTTAGGGATAAAGGAAGATTGGAAGACATTGTGGAGTATTCTTCCAACGTACTCAAAATCATTGATGAGATAGATTGGGAACATTATTGTGGGGAATGATGAACTTGTACTTCTATACTCTTGGGGCCTTAATCGCAACAAGGGCATTTGCAGATTATGTCGGCAAATGCCCTTGTTGGCTTATATTGCAAATTCTTTATTCAACCATTTCCGCATACCTTTTGAACAGCTCAGCTACGCACTCGCTCTCCGTCATCTTGGTGGAGAAGCCGTAGGCTGCCATCACGGCTCGGTCGTTCTGGCGATGGGCTTGTAAAAGCTCCTTCGGCATGAGCGTAGGGTCGTAGAGGTCGGCGAGCGAGGAGTCGGGGTATAGGGCGCGGGCATCGAGTATAGCCTGGGCACTCTGCTCTATCTTTGCCTTTTGCTCGGCTGTGGGCGATGGCCAAGGGAAGTTGTTATACACCACGTCCTTGCTGTAGCGATAGTCGCTCTTCAGGCGACCGCACACCGCTCGCATCCATGCCATGTGGACGTTCGACTCCAAGATGCCGAAGTGGTAGAGGGTGGCGGAAGGGATGAGAAGCACAATCAGGCTTTTTGATTCGGCTATCTTTTTGCATAAAGTAAGTAGTTTTTGTATATCTATTCACTATTTGTAAGTTTTTTGCCAATTAATTGCATAAAATTATCAAATTATTAGCGTATATCGAAAATAATGTGTAACTTTGCAGCCGCAAACAGTTATCAATTATCAAGAAAGCGGCTATAAGTTCCGCTAATGAGTATTAAGTTAGAAGAAAATGGCATATACAAGATTGAGTGCTGCCGAAGCGGCAGCGATGATTAACGATCAAGATACAATCGGATTGAGTGGTTTCACACCAAACGGCGTGCCTAAGGCAACCTTCCGCGAACTCTCCAAGAGAGCCGTGGCTGAGCACGAGGCGGGCAGACCTTTCCAGGTGGGCATCCTCACGGGTGCTTCTACTTCGCAGAGTATCGAAGGTGACATGGCAGCAGCCCATGCCATCAAGTTCCGTGCGCCATTTTCTACCAACAAGGACTTTAGAACTCATACCAACCTGGGCGAGATTGATTATGAGGATATGCACCTCGGCCACATGGCTGAGCGCCTGCGCCGTGGTTTCTATGGCGAAATAGACCTTGCCATCATCGAAGTTTCTGATTTGGAAGAAGGCGAAACCACCTGCAAGGCATTTCTGACCTCTGCCGGCGGCATCGTTCCTACCATCGTCCGCCTTGCCAAGAAGGTGCTCATCGAGAAGAATGCCTTCCACAGTCCAGCTTCCCGCTATCTGCACGATGTATACGAGATAGCCGAATGCCCGTTCCGCACACCTATCCCTATCATGAACGTAGGCGATAGAATAGGTAAGGAGTATGTGGAGATTGATGCACATAAGATTGTGGGTGTGATAGAATGCAACATCCCGGAGGAGGCGCGTGCTTTCAAGCCTCTCGACCCTGTGACGGAACAGATGGGACATAATGTGGCTGATTTCCTGGTCAGCGACCTGAAGAAGGGACATATTCCTCCTCAGTTCCTGCCTTTGCAGAGCGGAGTGGGCGTAACTTCCAATGCCGTTCTTGAGGCATTAGGACAGAACCCTAACGTGCCCGTATTCAGCGTTTATACCGAGGTGGTTCAGGATGCCGTGGTAAAATACATGCGCGAGGGAAGAATCAAGGATGCATCCTGCTCTTCGCTCACCGTAACAAACGATACATTGAAAGAGGTGTATGATGATATTGATTACTTCAAGAAGCATCTCACCATCCGCCAGAGTGAGATTTCAAACTCTCCTGAGGTCATTCGCCGTCTGGGTGTCATCGCCATGAACACCGCCATTGAGTGCGATATCTACGGCAATGAGAACTCCAGCCATATCTGCGGCAGCAAGCTGATGAATGGTATCGGCGGTTCCTGCGATTACGAGCGTAATGGTTTCATTTCTATCTTCACCACGCAGAGTACCACCAAGAACGGTTGCATCTCAGCCATTGTTCCGATGTGCAGTCACGTGGACAGTACCGAGCACGATGTGGATGTGATTGTTACCGAACAGGGAGTAGCCGATCTCCGTGGCAAAGGCCCATTGCGCCGTGCCAAAGAGATTATCGAGAACTGTGCCCATCCGGATTACCGCCCTATGCTTCGTGAGTATCTGAAGTTTGCCGAGAAGGGCCACGAGCCACAGAGCATGCGTGCCGCCCTCGCCATGCACGATACCTTCCTGAAGAAGGGCGACATGAGATTGACAGATTTCGGAGAATATCTGAAATAAGAGAAGGCCGAAAGGGTCTATACGCCACCTGTTCTTCGTGGCATATAGACCCTTGTATTTTGCCGTTAGGCGTTATAAAGACTGTTACTCACCATAATACCAGCCATCATCATCTTTTGCTAGACTACTACCGCTATCAGCACTTCCTTGCCCCATAGTAGATGCTGCGAGGAGGGTGCAAGAGGTGATATTTACCACCTGCATCTCTGGCTTTTTATATTCTTTCTTTTTCATATCCTTTTGATTTTAAAATTCTTTACTTAACCATGATTTTATAAGTCTTGCTGCCACGCTTCACGATGTTCAGACCCTTCTGCAGACCATTGGTACGACGACCATTTGCATCATAGTATTCTGCATTGGCATCGTTGCTGATAGCGTTGAGGTTGTCAATGGCAGTAGTGCCATCACCCTTTCCGATGCTCAGCATGGCTGCTCTTGCCTGAGATGCTGTGGCAGGATGGATGTATGCACGCATCGGTTTGATGCCCACGCCATTGCCATCATTCAAGTCAGAGACGCGCCAGAACTTATCCTTACCAATGATGTAGTCGTATTCTGCAAGACCCTGATTGCCATTACCGCCAATCTTGGTGAATGAACCTACGAGGTTGACATCTGAGGCAGTTTCTGCTTCTGGCTCAGTAACGTTTGTTCCAGCTACTGGCTCTTTAACGATGCCTGCATTTTGTACAGAAATGCTGAGTGTCTGCTCGTTCTCATTCATCTTGAAGAGCACCGGAGTGCCGGCAGGGATTTTGCCCTCTTCGCAACTCTCAAGGGTGATGCAATCATTATCATTGTCAATACCAGTAAGACGATAGAACTTACATTCTGTTTCCTGGCTCTGGTCAATGGCGAAAGGCAAGCAGAGCGTTCCCCATGTAGAACCTTTAGGGATATTTCGGCTGTAAGATGCATCCTTGGCTGCGAACGGCTCATAAGCCACGAAATCCTTGCCGTCGTCAAGAACAAGATTCTCTGTAGCAAGAGTTTCTCCCGTTGCACCTATCTTCTCTTCACCATTCTTACCTACCAGCTTGGTGAAATAGCCAGTCTTGTAGTTGGCGTATTGGTGGTCGGTATCGAGCAAGAAATACTTTTGAAAACCTTTGAGTTTTGTACAATTTTTGAACATATTCTTACCATCTTGTACATTGGTCGTTACAAAATTATCGCTGACGTAGATGGTTGTGAGAGCGGTGGATGATTTATCTAACATATTGAACATACGGTTCATATTCCTCACCTCCGCTGTATTGAAGTTTGTGAGATCGAGCGAGATGAGAGCGGAGCAACCATTGAACATACCGTGCATATCCGTCACCTTCGCTGTGTTGAAGTTTGTGAGGTCGAGCGAGGTGAGATTGGAGCAACCAAGGAACATATTGCCCATATTCGTCACTTTCGCTGTGTTGAAGTTAGTGATGTCGAGCGAGGTGAGATGGGTACAGTCACCGAACATACCGTTCATATTCTTCACATTCTTGGTGTTGAAGTTTGTGAGATCGAGCGATGTGAGATTTGGGCAGTTATAGAACATAAAGTACATGCTCGATACATTCTTGGTGTCGAATTTAGTGAGGTCAAGAGATTTAAGATTGTAGCAATCCTGGAACATAGAACCCATATCCGTAATATTCGCTGTATTCAAATATTCAAGGCCTGAAATTGTTTCCAATGATGTGCAGTTATAAAAGAAGTTTTTCAACGATGTAGGAGCGTACGTCTTGAAACTCTCTTCGAAAACTATATTCTTGATAGTAACATTTCCTAAAGCTTTGCAAATTTCACCCACATTATTATATTTTTCTACAATGACACTGTTGTTTCCTATATCTGATATATTAGCATCAATAACTTTCTTGAAAGTCAATGTAGTGTTCTTAGCATTGTACTCTGCAATATAATTATTGTCAGAAATAGAGGTCGCTGTTTTCAGATCGTATATGAATGTGCGGTCAGCATTATTATTTCCTGAATAGTTTTTTTGGTAAGACAACTTCAAAGTATGCTCGCCAGCAGATAAAGATTCTTTTATCTCTATTTGTCTCATTCCGCTAATCTCCTCAAACTTTTTGTTATCTATAGTAATAGTGGCTTTATCACAATAAGATTCAGAAGAAACGAGATGCTTGAATGTCAAGAATATAGGCTTTTCTACTTTGAAGTTGACTACAGTCTCTGAAGTGCTTCCCTCCACATTATAATTACTTGACATCAGTCCTGTGCTTCCTTCTGGAATTTCGAAGCTAATATCTGTCATTCCTTCGGCTTTCAAGTCCATCATCTGCCAAGGATAATCACCATTGTCAGTAATGGTAACATCAGTTATACCATCCAAGCTATTGAACAAAGCACAGCGAGGGTCTGTCTGCGCCACCATACGTGTTGGCACAAACAACAACGTGAACAACATCAATGGGAACAGGGCGAATTTTAGGAACTTACCCCCCCATAGTTCATACGGCCGACATGCGACTCATTGAATTGATTGGTAATTTTTTTCATAATTTAATTTTATATTTGTTATTAATATTTGTCTGCTTATTGCCGAAATTGACTCCAGGAAATACAGGAGGTTTAACAGCATGATGAATATCGAAGCCAGAAATAGAAAGATATAAAACTGTTCCTGTTTGAAGAAATCACGAAAGGTGATGCGAGCCTTCCGATGTTCCTCAAGATACATCCTGTACTCATGTATCATGGCATATACGAAGATAATGCCTAACATGAGTGCAAACACCCCGATGATAATCAGGGCGAGTTCTATCCTTGGCATGGTTTCTAATATTTCTTTCATGGTGCAAATATAGTGTTTTTTTTTCAAAAAAGGTGTCGCATTCCTCTGTTTAGGTGTCGCATTCCTATGAATGCGACACCTTTTTTAACGTATTTTTTCATTTTGCGATGCGTTTTCCTGGTATTTATCGAAAAATGGTTAGTCCTGCTTTTTATCCTCTACGGCTACATTTTCAGCCATTTTCTCCCGCCATTCGGTAGGAGTACAACCTTCCTTTAACTTGAAAATGCGGTACAGACAGGTGCGGCAGAGAAGCTGCACTCGGCTGAAATGATGCCAGTTTACGAGAAGTTTCGGGGACCGCTCCGCCTTAGGGATATCCAACGAATGCGACAGGGTAACCATATTCAAGATTGTATCCCCCTGCCGGTGCGCCAGTCTTCCTGTTATTCTCTCTTCAAACGCCATAGTTGTAAAGTTTCTTCATCTACCATCACTCTTCGGGTCGAGGAAGGCGCTGTAGCGGGTGCGGCTCTTTGCCAAGCCCATGTGGGCGTAATCGGCATAGAGGAGATACTGACCGCTCTCGTTGAAGAAGATCATCTGTTGGGAGGTTTAGTTGGGGTTCCATCCTTACGCAGGCGGCCAAAAAGTTTGACGTCGCGTTTCACGACATCAAACTTTTTATTCATATGAAAGCTGCGCTGGGTTATGAATATGGCTGTGCTGGGTTAAGGATATGGCTGCATCAAGGGGCTATGCGCCACCTGTTCATCGTGTTCTGGTGCCTGTCGATGGATAATATTACTTAAGACGCCTTCTTAATCGAAAAATATGGCACAAAAATTCTTCTTAATCGAAAAATATAGCTATCTTTGCAGAAAAATAAACGTTTAATTGAAAAATATGGCACAAAATAATACAATCCATAATATTCTGGAAGTAGTGGTAGGTACTGCTGATATTCGCAGTAGTAATCAAGTGAAAAGTGGAAAACTGAGAAAGATTGCTACAAGAATCTATACTAAATGGATTGAGACGCTTGACTAGAAAGAGCGACCCAAGCGTAATCATCAAGGCTATATCAAGAGTTCGGCAGTTTAGTGCCAACATCATAGGTGAGGATTTCGAGGAGACTCGTCGCTACCTCGAAGGGACCAATGCCTTTAAAGATGGTGACGAATACATTTTGAGATTCTAAAAATCAAGGGTCTATACGCCACCTGTTCATCATGGCATATAGACCCTTGTCGTTTTCCCGATTATACAAGTTTAGCAAGTGGTTTAAGTACGGACGAAAAGCCTTTTAAAGGTAAAAAAGTAAAAAGGTAAAAAGGTAAAAAGAGCATCCTAGCTTAACATTCCGCTAGGCTCTTTTTACCTTTAAAAGCCCTTTTTTACCTTTTTACTTTTCAATGAGTTCCCAATATCGATGGGCGAGGTCGTGTATGAACTTTCGTCCTCGTTCGGTCCATACGAGATAGGTATGGGTGTAGGCTCTGCCCATCTTCTCCTGTCTGCCATCGCTCTTCGGATCAAGGAAGGCGCTGTAGCGGGTACGGCTCTTGGCTAAACCCATGTGAGCGTAATCAGCATAGAGGAGATACTGACCGCTTTGGTAATACTGGATATGCAGAGCACAGAGCGAGCGGTTCAGCTCCTGGGCAGTGATACCGAGTTCCTTCGCAATCTGTGTAGTAGTGAAGCAGGAAACGGAATCAAGCACGTTATCGCTATAGAGCGCTTTCGGCAGAAGATTACCCACCTGATTCTCCAACTGGATGATGTTCTCACCATTCTTGGCGTTGCGAACCACCTGCTCATCCACCACATCATTCAAGCGGCGGATTTCCGTATCCTGTTCGCCGATAAGTTTCTTCTGCTGTTCAATCTGCAGATGCTGCTTCTTCAGCAGATTTTCCTTCTCCTTGAGCGTAGCACGGAGAATTTTTTCTGCATGTCGGATTGTCTCCTCATCGCTTTCGCCCGGCTGCACCGGGATATAACCGCCCGTCTTGCGAATCTGTGGCAGCACATCGGCCGTAACCCAGTTCTTGAACTTCACGGCAGTAGAAAGCTTAGAGCCGAGAACCAATGCATAGAAACCGCTCTCGTTGACGAAGATCATCTGACACCAGCGATTTGCTGCAGTTCCATCCTTCTTCTTGCCAGTCACTACCCATACGTCGTGTTTCACGACACAAGGGTCATCAACATGTCGCTGGATGGCATCACGCTGGTTCTTATATCCCAGCACATCACAGACATCCTTTGCACAGAACTGCGGTTCTCCATTCTCATCGGTCAAGGTACGAATCTTACCGAATTCAGGGTTTTCAAACACGACAGCAATTGCTACCTTCTTATCCATTTCTACTTTATTTGTATTAACTGACTTTACCATAATAATTTGTTTTTAAAAATTAATCACTAAAAATTCAACATTCAACACTCAACATTCAACATTACAAAACGGTAATCCAAACGCTCTCCTCCCGTTCTCTCGCTGCGGTAATGGCATTCATGAGCCTGTGCAGCCAGATGCGGGAATTAAAGACGGCACCCTGTAATTTATTTTCACCTACCAGAATGCAGCCCTGCGTATCATCAGGATAATTACCGGCATGAATGCGGATGCCCTCAAAATCAGGAACACCCTGCACCAGCGGAAGCCACTTCTTAAACCTTGGCGATTTCGAGATAACAACAGGATACGAGCCCTCCGGTATCGCCGTATGACCCGGTATCTTGCGGGCTTTCTTGCCCGATACCCTACTGTACCGTCCATCCTCCTCTTCCGGTTTCAGTTCGATACCCAAGAGGTTTCTCCACGTAGGCTCCAGGGTATCACAGAAGTAATGCTCCTTGTCCAACTTCGCCTTATCGAAGCTATGTTCAAAGACACGCTTGTCGCCTATTTTTACCCCCGAACGCCAAGTACGTTTCACATCCTTATCGCTCAGGATATAAAGATGACCTATCGTATAAGTCTTCTTCTTTGCTATTCTTTTTACTACTATTTCCATACGCTATGAATTCTCCTTTCGGAATTTAAGTTTAATAAAAACTGAGGAACTGAGGAATTGAGGAACTGAGTCGTTCTCCTTAGCCCTGATGTAATGGCGATCCTTCCAGTTTCCCAACATCTTGGAAGTACCTTTCTGACTCATCCCGTTTGCTACACGCAAGTCTATCACCTGCTGGTAAGTAAACTCATCCGGCAACTGCATCAGCATGTTGGATGGTCCTCGCTTGCTCGACTTCTCGCCTGTATCATTCGCCCTCTTGATGGCATCACCGAAGAAACGCATCTTACAGTAGAGGTCGTAACGCTCGCTCCAGCGGATAAACTCGTCAATCTCCGGCTCCCATTTGCAACCATTCGCCACATACAGCACACACGCCTTCAGGTAGGCGATGACGTTGGCACGGAAAGAAAGATTCTCGTAAACCCGGTCCTGAGAGAGGCGTGAAAATTCCGCATTCTCATCCTTCAGTTTAAGGGCAAGCTGGAACGCCTCAGGACAGTCAATCAGTCCCCTGGCGTTGTTCAGATTCTCGATATAAGGCTTCAGCGCCTCACGGTAAGCATCATTGTAATCGCCGTAAACAGGCATTTCATCACCGATTTCACGCTCCGGAATGGTACAGAAATTGATACGGCTTATCGGACCGTCTGTCAAAACTTTTGAGAAGTAACGCTGACCTTTCTGGATGGTGGTAGATGCATTCCAGTTGAACCTGATCGTTACCCTTTCTGTCACACTTTGAACGCCCACGCGCTGTTGGCCAAAGAGGTTGAATGGGTCAAAAGCGAGGCACATGATGCGGAACTGCTGGTTGCCGCTGCCCCGGAGTGCATCAAACTGGTCCAGCTCATTGAGCGAAGTATAGAGGAAACGCCCCTGCGCCTCAGCGGTTCTCATCACGAATGCCGGACTGGTCATATCAGCATCAATCTCCTGGATAACGAGATTATCCGGTCGTTTGCGCTTATCCTTGTTGGCACCCTTGCGCGTCACCTCCTCCTTCCATTCCTTCTCACGTTTCAGATTCTCCGCATCCCGCTTTCTGATATCCTCCATGATATACCTAATCGGCTTATCCACAGACGATTTACCTGCGCCCGTACCAGCCAGCAAGCAAGTAGAAAGCGTAGCCTCATGTACTACATTATCAATGTATCGGAAGCTCGTCTGCCAGAGGTGCGTAGCGAGCGGTGGGAAGATAGCGTGCGCCACTGCCGGCTTATAAATCTCCGGTGTCCGAGATATCAGCAGTTCCACCAGCTTCGGCAGTTTCTCCGGCATCGCTGGCGGTTCCGGATAATCCTCCTCGCTACTTTGAACTTGGAGATATGAACTTTGAACTGCATGATTTGCGTTAGGGCTATTAACTGTTAACTGTAAACTATTAACTTGCCGGCTGGCCTGTTTTTCCGCCAGCGCATTCACCCTTATCACATCCCTCGACATCGGCTTGCAGCTGTCAGCATATTTCGCATAGAAATCATGTATCAGCTGATGGCAGTCATCCTCCTGATAGTAGCTTGGCATTTTCGTCCTCACCACCTTCATCAGTTCCTCCTCGCTCATCACCCTCGAAGCGCCTGCGCTCATGATAGCGAGCAGCGAAGAGTGCCGAGACCCGACGGTATCAATCGCCATCCCCTCAAGCCCAGCCGACTGCACGAACAGATCAAAGGCTATCAGATTCTTCTCACTGGCCTCTCCCAGTTCACCAGTGCCATAATTGCCTCCAGGATTCCCGAGATGAGAATCATCAGCATGATTGCTATTACCAGATTGGGCAGGCTGAACAGCAGTGCCAGCAGGAGCAGCATAATCGCCATGATTGCCCGAAAGTCTATTGTTTTCATTATTTTTACTATTGCTATTAACTGTAAACTGTAAACTATTAACTTTTGCATCTCCCCTTCCGTCAACCGTCAGTCCACGGTCGAGAAAAGCCTGTCTGCGAGCCTGTATCTCGCTCTCCGGCAGCACTGCGCACCACATTTTAGACCGGTAGATTTCCGAGTCCTTATCCGTCAGGAAAATCATTCTCTCAGGTGTGATGCAGCTTTCATCATAAGGCACACCGAGCGCCTCACAATACGCCTTCTGCGTCTCCTCGATGGTCATCCCAATCGGCATTCTAATCCCGATATGCAGCTTCTTTCTAGCGCTATAGCAGAGATGCAGCAAACTCCCATTCCAGATACCCGAAGAGCAGTTCAGCTCGCGCGCCTTCTCGATAGCCTTCTCCACATACTCCTTATCATCCACATCGATAATCGTCTGGAAGAGAAAGCTTTCCGGCAAGGCATTCTCCTGTCTGCGCACATTATTCTTGAACATGCCGTAGTGCGGACAGAAGAAAGGCAGCTCGCTCTTCAGCCTTTCCTGCGCCTTCTTCACCGCCTGCGCATCGTTCAAATCCACTCCTTCAATCGGCAATTCTCCCCGAATCTGCTGTATCATCTTTTTAACGGCAGCCGATTCAATCACCTTATCATAAGTATCCATGCCATAGGAAAACACTTTCCCCTTATTTCCCTTACGATAAGGATTAATTGCCACTACATGTACTGTCTCCATTTTACCTCCATATTTTAAATTTAGTTATTCAAGATTCGCATGTAAGCCCACACGCCCTGAAAGGGCAGAAGCTCCTAGCCCAGGGCATCGCCCTGGGTAATT
>OLGJ01000442.1_pt1 | contig 26037 bp, 24 predicted proteins | sample 1605431 | NCBI WGS metagenome assembly OLGJ01 (sample SAMEA3888920, study PRJEB22519) | human gut metagenome | biome: human gut; feature: human-associated habitat; material: faeces | place: Denmark | collected 2009
GCTCCCGCTCGAAAAATCCTAATATATAATCAATAGACTATTGATTGATTATCAAGCCGCATAGCCCGCCAGCCCTTACGGGGCGGGCAATGCTATAATAGAACCTGTAAAAGAAGAAGCTCCAGCGGAGAGAGCTGGGGATTACTTCCTTAAAGGCATGAGATGAGCGGACGGGCTTTTATGAAAGATAGAGTAGCGGCTTGCATATACCCGGATAGTACAAGCTGTAGGGGCTGTAGCTATAGCTTTAACCCGGCATTATTTGACGGGGGCTGTATGCTCCAATATGGAGCGCAGGGGGATAGCAAATCTCTACAGCCGGACAAGCGGACAACGGCGGGGGAACGCCACGAAGAAAATAGCGAAATCAAACGGGGGATATACCCCAGAGAGGATAGCCGGACATGAATAGAGAAGAAGCCAGACAATACATAATCGAGCGGGGGAAAGATCACCTTACCCCAGACAAGAGCGGCAAGGGCTTTATATGCCCTATATGCGGAAGCGGGAGCGGGCGAAAAGGAACGGGCATAACAACCAAAGACGGAGTACATTTTACTTGCTGGGCGGGATGCTTCACTAACGCCGATATTATAGACATTATAGGCTTAGAAACGGGAGCACCGGACTATAATAGCAAGCTCGAAGCCGCCGCCGCAGAGTACAATATTACCATAGAGGGCTACCGTAGAACCACCCCGCAAGAGGACTTTGCACCCGTAGCCGAGGAGTACCAAAAAAAAGCCAAAAGTAAACAATATACACAATCAGACATACACAATACCGTATACACAATGCAACAGGGGGAAGCGGAGCCGGACTATACAAGCTTCTTTTTACAGGCAAACAGGGACATAGCAAAGACCAGCTACCACAGGGGGCTAACGCTGGAGACGCTTAACCGCTTCAAGCTGGGATATGTGGAGAGCTGGACGCACCCCAAAGCCCCGCAAGCTCCACCGTCTCCCCGGCTTATCATTCCTACCAGCAAGCACAGCTATTTAGCAAGAGATACAAGGGACAATCTCACGCCGGAGCAAGCCCAATATGCAAAGAGCAAAGTAGGCAAAGCCCTGTATACGGCAAGTAAGCCCGTCTTTATCGTAGAGGGGGAGCTTGACGCACTTTCTATTATTGACGTAGGCGGGGAAGCTGTAGCACTGGGAAGCACCGCAAACAGGCGAGCTTTATTAACTATGCTGGAGAGCCAGAGACCCGCCCAGCCGCTTATTATTGCTATGGACAATGACGAAGCCGGGAGCAAGGCTAATAGAGAGCTTGCAGAGGGCTTAGAACGGCTTAAAATTACGTTTTACAGGCTTGATATAGCCCAGCCATATAAAGACGCAAACGAAGCTCTAAACGCCGATAGAGACGCATTTAGAGCAGTTATAGAGGGAGCAGAAAACATAGAAGCGGAGACTTTGGAAGCCGAGCGGGAAGCCCTTAAAAGGGAAGCCGTAGCCTATACGCTCCAGAACTTCCTAAAAGGCATAGAGGAGAGCAAGCGGGCGGCTTTTATTCCTACAGGCTTTAGCCCGCTCGATAACCTTTTAGACGGGGGCTTGTATGCTGGGCTGTACATAATCGGGGCTATATCTTCTCTGGGCAAGACTACTTTTTGCTTAAACGTAGCGGATAATATAGCGCAAGCTGGGCATGACGTGCTTATATTTTCGCTGGAAATGGCAAGGAATGAGCTTATAGCTAAGAGCGTAAGCCGTATAACCCTTATCAAAGACTTAGAGGAGAACGGAAGCACCGCCCACGCCAAGACCACAAGGGGCATTTTAACCGGGACAAGATACGCCGATTATAGCCAGACGGAGCGGGAGCTTATACAGCGATCTATAGCCAGCTATGCGGAGTATGCAAAGAATATCTATATTACCGAGGGCATAGGCAATGTAGGCGTAGAGGAGATAAGGGAAAAAGTACAGAAGCATATCAAGCTTACCGGGAAAGCCCCCGTAGTATTGATAGACTATCTCCAGATCATAGCCCCCGCCGATCTAAGAGCCACGGACAAGCAAAACACAGATAAAGCCGTATTAGAGCTTAAACGCTTGAGCCGGGATTACAGTATTCCCATTATAGGCATATCCAGCTTTAACAGAGATAACTATACAGCCCCCGTTAATATGGCAAGCTTCAAAGAAAGCGGAGCTATTGAGTATTCCAGCGATTGCTTAATAGGGCTACAGTATGACGGTATGGATTATCAAGAGGGGGAAGCCGATAAAGCCAGAGAGAAGCGCATACGGGAGCTTATGAGACAAGCCGTAGAGGACGGGAAAGCCGGAAAGCCCCAGAGAATACAAGTAAAAGTCTTAAAGCACCGCAACGGAAGCAAGGGAGACGCTTACTTAGACTTCTACCCCATGTTTAACTACTTCACGGACAAGACCAGCGGAGCGGGAGCCGCTGGAGAGAGAAGCGGGGGCTGGAGTAAGAGCGAGGGCGGCTATAGCTCCAGCACGAAGCCCAAAAAGAAGCGGGAAGCCGAGCGGGAGAAGCTTGCTATAGCTTTCTACAGAGTGCAAAGGGACGATTTTACAGCCGATCTAACAGACCTTGCGGACGCTCTGGACAAGAGCAAAAAGCAAGTACAGAACCTTATAGCCGAGTATGGCGGCTTTATCGTTATAGGCGATACTGTAGAGCTTGACCGTAGCAAAGACACGATATCCCCCAGCCCAGCCTTTACGGAGCTGGAAGACGGAGAACAGGAAGAATTACCCTTTAATTGCGAGAGGGGGACAGAATGGGAGCGGAAACACGGATAGCAGTAGCGGAAGACATTGTATTAGACTTTGCGGGGCTATTCTCACCTATAGGGGAAGAAAAACAGGCCGCTACAAGCCCCGTAGAGCCGTTTTTAGGGACTGGGGAATATAAAACCATTACGGAGCCACAAAAGCCAGCAGAACGGCTTACAGAGGGCTTAGAGAGGGAACAGGCTAAAACCCTATTGCGGGACACGCAACGGGAGCGGGAAGATCACCAACGGAGCCTTGAAGTTTACAGGGCGTACCAGGAGAATATAAAGGCCAGCTCCCAGCTCCAGACCGAAATACTAAAGGGCATAAAGGCCGGGGAGGACGTTTATAGCTTGTTCTTAAAGGCGGCAAAGGCAATAAGCCTTATGACCTCTAACAAGCTTTTTTACACGCAGATAGAAGCCGATACGCGGGCGATATACGGCGAGGGACTACAGGAGCAAGCCCCGCTCCAATGTGAGCTTGCAGAGGTGCAGAAGCGGCTTACAAGGCTGAAAGAAGCGCAGGCGGAAGAGCTGGAACACGACAGCCGGGAGCGGATCGGCAGAGCCATACAGGCGCACGAAGCGAAAATAGCCCAGCTTCAAGGGAAGATAGACCGGGCAAACAACAGCATATAAAGCAAGAGCGGAGAGCCGTAACAGCTCCCCGCTTTTCTTATATTCTCCGAAGAGCGCACTTACTCACCACCCAGAAGGGGCGGTGGTATTGCCTGCGGCAACCGTGCGCTCTGCGAGGCGGATGCGGCTCCTGCGGGCAGCCTCCAGACAATGCCACAACACCTGCGGGTGCTGCTGTCATCGTCTGCGCGATTGGGCAAATACCGTCGCTTCAACCGACGCTATTTTTCCAACCGCCTGCGCAAACCTGCCACCGGCAGCTTTGCCGCAGAGATGGACGGGCGTTCTGCCCGTCCATTTTCTCTTTTACGAAAGAGAAACAGAAAAAAGAAAACGAGGTGAACGAACGATGGCAATTTATCATATGGAAGCGAAGGTGGTCAGCCGGGGCGCAGGGCGCTCCGCCGTGGCCGCCTCTGCTTACCTAAGCTGTTCCCGTCTCTACAACGATTACGATGGGATACAGCACGACTATACGAAAAAGCGGGGGCTTGTCTGGCAGGAGGTGTTTCTGCCGAAATGTGCCCCGCAGGAATGGCAGGATCGTGAAAAACTATGGAACGCCGTGGAGGAAGTGGAGACAGCCAAAGACAGCCGTTTGGCACGGGAATTTGTCGTTGCCTTGCCCATAGAGCTGAACCGTGAGGAACAAATTGCGCTGCTGCAAGAATTTATCCGAGAGCAGTTTGTATCAGACGGAATGTGCGCTGATGCCGCCATTCATGACACCGACGGTCACAATCCTCATGCCCACATTCTCTTGACGGTGCGCCCGTTGGACGAACAAGGCAAGTGGCAGTACAAGACCGAGAAGGAATATCTCTGCATGAGAAACGGCGAAGAACGCGGTTTTACTGCCGCCGAGTTTAAGGCGGCACAGGACGAGGGATGGGAGAAGCAGTATCCCTATAAAGTCGGCAAGAAGAAGGTGTATATGGTTTCTTCCGAGGCCGATGCACAGGGGCTTATACGGGCTGACAAGCATCCCAAAAGCACCCGTTACGGCAGGCAGAATCCCATCTCCGAGCGCTGGAACAGCGAGGAACAGCTTGCGGCATGGCGGGCGGCGTGGGCTGACGTTTCCAACCGCTATCTGGAACGCGCCGGGCGGGAGGAACGCATTGACCACCGCAGCAACGCCGCACGGGGACTGGATGAGATTCCTACTATCCATGAGGGCGTAACGGCACAGGCGTTGGAGCGCAAGGGAATCATCTCTGACCGCTGCGAACTGAACCGGCAGATCAGGGCGGACAATGCGCTTCTGCGGGAGCTGAAAGCCGAAATCAAGAAGCTGGCAGCAATGATTGCCCGCACCGTACCGGCCATTGCGGAGGGGCTGGAGAAGCTGCGCAGCCGGGGGCTGATCTTCTGTTATCAGCTCTCCCATATTCGCAGCGGCAAATCTCATATTCAGAAATCTCTCGCCGTATGGAAACCTGAGCTGGAATGTTATACCGGGCTGGTACAACAAATCAAGGAAAAAAGCAAGGAGCGCAAAGCGCTGATTACCGAGAAAAAAGAATTGCCAATATGCCATGTGAAGCGCCACAAGGCACTGGCTGTCCGCATTACAGAGCTGACGGAAGAACTGGAAGAACTGCGTTCTGAAAAGGCACTTCTTCTGCAAAAATTTGAGTATGCGGAGGATGCAGGCGCAGAGGCGTTCCGCAAGGATATTGCCACCATGGAGGCCGGTCTGAAAAAGCTGGAGGCACAGGAACAGCATCGAAATTTCTCCAGAAAATGAAAAAGAAATGACCCTGAGCGGTAATCGTGTGATTGCTCGCATGTTTTGTTATCTGGGAATCAGTGCATTTAGTCTTACTCTTGTTGCTCAAGCAGGACTTCGGTTTCTCATGCTTGCCATGTGTTTTTCTGAAAAAAAGTGCTAAGTCGGTTGACACCGCAGCGTGCTTATTGTATTATAGCCCCAACATCGACTCAAGTCGATTGGCAACTGCCCAAGTACTTTCGCCATCCCAATACTTGAATTTATACAACCGTGTACCACAAGGACACGCAACCATCCTCAAAGGAGCGGTTGTGTGTCCCTTCTTATATGCAATTGAGGAGAATTGAAATTGGAATTAAAAGAATTCTTTGCAGCACACCCCAAAATCGCACTGGCCTTTTCCGGCGGTGTGGACTCCGCGTATCTGCTCTATGCCGCAAAGCAGCTGGGAGCCGAGGTGCGGGCGTATTATGTGAAAACAGCATTCCAGCCGCAGTTTGAGTTGGACGACGCCAAGCGTTTAGCCGAGGCGCTTCATGCCGACATGACCGTCTTACTGGTGGATATTCTCTCCGATACGAGGGTCGCCGCAAATCCCGCCAGCCGCTGTTACTTTTGCAAAAAGTCGATTTTCTCGTCGATCCTGCACGCTGCAAGCGCGGACGGCTTTACCACGCTTATAGACGGTACAAACGCCTCAGACGATGCAGGAGATCGCCCCGGAATGCAGGCGTTGAGGGAGCTGAAGGTATATTCCCCGCTCAGGGACTGTGGACTGACAAAGGCCGACGTTCGCCGCCTGTCTAAGGAGGCCGGCCTGTTTACCTGGAATAAGCCCGCTTACGCCTGCCTTGCCACCCGCATCCCCGCGGAAACGCCGATCACCCCGGAGGATCTGGCGCGGACCGAGAAGGCGGAGGACTACTTGTTCTCTCTGGGTTTTACCGATTTTCGCGTCCGGCAGATGGGAAACGCCGCAAAGCTCCAGCTTCCGGATGCACAGCTGGCACATATCGTGGAGGCACGGGAACAAATCGTCGCCACGCTGAAGCAGTGGTACAGCACGGTTTTATTGGATTTGGAGGTTCGAGATGAATAGTGAGATCAGGCTCATTTTGGAAGCCGTAAAGCGCGGAGAGCTGTCCGTTGACGACGCTGCGTTAAAAATCAAGATCAAGCCCTTCGAGGATATTGGCTACGCCAAGGTCGATCTACATCGCAAGGTTCGGCAGGGCGCTGCGGAGGTCTTTTACGGCGCCGGAAAAAACGCCGAGCAAATCAGCGGCATCGCTTCTGCCATGAGGGGCAGCGGGCAGGATGTCGTTCTCATTACCCGGCTTTCGCCCGAAAAAGCGGAGCAGATCAAAGCCGTTCACCCCCTCGCCTACCACGCCGAGGCGGGGATCGGTGTTATAGGAGAGCTTCCCGCTCCGGACGGCATCGGCAGGATCGTAGTTGCGACCGGCGGCACCAGCGACATTCCGGTGGCAGAGGAGGCCTCCCTGACCGCCGAGGTTCTTGGCAATCGCGTCACCCGCCTGTATGATGTGGGCGTTGCCGGGCTGCACCGTCTGCTGGCTCATCTGGATGACATTATGGGAGCCAGCGTCATCATCGCCATCGCGGGCATGGAAGGCGCGCTGGCCAGCGTCATCGGAGGACTGGCCGACTGTCCGGTGATCGCCGTCCCCACCAGCATCGGCTACGGCGCGTCCTTTCAGGGACTGTCCGCATTACTCTCTATGCTCAACTCCTGCTCCAGCGGCGTTTCTGTGGTAAACATTGATAACGGCTTTGGCGCAGGGTATCTGGCAAGCATGATCAATCACATGGAGGCAAAATCATGAAAACTCTGTATTTGGATTGCGGCATGGGTGCCGCAGGCGATATGCTGACCGCGGCACTGTTGGAGCTGCTGCCTGACCCGGATGGCTTTGTGGACGAGTTGAACGCTCTCGGCATTCCCGGTGTGCAGTATCGCCGGGAGGCGTCCGTAAAGTGCGGCATCACCGGCACACATATGTCTGTTACGGTAAATGGTGTGGAAGAATCCGATCACGCACATGCCCATCACCACGACCATGAGCATACACATGAGCATGAGCATACACATGAACATGAGCATACACATGAACATGAGCATACACATGAACATGAACACACGCCTCACCAGCACAGCAGCCTGCACAGGATCCGGCACATAATATCCGGCCTGCATCTGCCCGAGGCGGTGCAGCACAACGCGAAGGCCGTCTACGGACTTATCGCAGAGGCGGAGAGCCGCGCCCACAATGTCCCCGTGGCGGAGATCCACTTCCATGAGGTTGGAACGATGGACGCCGTGGCAGACGTCGTTGCCGTTTGCCTGCTGATGGATCGGCTGGCGCCAGAAAGGGTTATCGTCTCCCCCATCCATGTGGGCAGCGGTCATGTCCACTGCGCGCACGGCATTCTGCCCGTTCCCGCTCCCGCCACCGCATATATCCTGCAGGGCCTTCCGATCTACGGCGGCAGCGTAAAGGGCGAGCTTTGCACGCCTACCGGCGCCGCGCTCTTAAAGCATTTTGCCACCGAATTTGGTGAGATGCCTGTTATGCGTGTCGGCGCCATTGGCTACGGTATGGGTAAAAAGGACTTCCCCGCCGCAGACTGCGTGCGGAGTATGCTGGGAGAAGCCGGCGAATCGTCCCACACGGTATGTCAGCTTTCCTGCAATGTCGACGACATGACGGCCGAAGCCATCTCCTTCTCCATGGATCGCCTGTTTGATGCCGGAGCCCTGGAGGTCTATACCACGCCTGCCGGCATGAAAAAATCCCGCCCCGGCACGCTGATCTGCGCCTTGTGTCCAGAAGCTGCGCGGGAGGCTGTGGTGGAAGCCATGCTGCGCCATACCACGACCATCGGCATTCGGGAGAGCCTCTGCCGCCGGTATGTGCTGGAGCGGCACATTGAAAGCATCGAGACGCCCTACGGGGTAGTACGCCGCAAGGATTCCTGCGGATACGGTGTCACCCGTTCCAAGTACGAATACGACGATCTCGCCCGCATCGCAGAGGAGCGGCGTATCAGTCTTTCCGAAGTGGCCGCGCTGGTGGAAGCCCTCTGACGGCAGCGTAAAGCTCCATCCCCGCAGCGCAAGGTCACCGGCGACATAAGCCGGAAACGAACAGCAAGCAGGAGGCGGCCAAATGGTCACCTCCTGCTTATTGCGGCTTGTTCTTTACTTTGCGATTTTCCTCAGTTCCTCCACCGTTTCACAGGCAATCTCGCTTATGGTAAGCTTCTTCGCGCCGATCACACGGTTGCTACAGCGATTAACGGGAAGAAGCAGCTTTACGGCCTTACTCTGCCCCACGGCAGCCGCCATGGCCGGTGTGACCTCTCCCAGCATAGAATCGGCAGATATGATGCCCACCGGACCGATGATCACATCGGCATCACGACTGGCAACAATGACGGGGTTCTCCCCGGTCGCGCCGTACATCGCTCCGCCCTTCAGCATGGTGCAGGTCGCAATGCTGTTCGTGCCAATGGCATACACTTCACAGTCCACATCGCTTTTTACAATGGCCTCGGCAATGCTCTGCCCGAGCTTACCGCCCTGCCCATCAATAATCACAACTTTCATAGTATTCTCCGTCTTGTCGGGACACTTGACCAGCTCACAATGCTCTCCGCTTTTTGAATGATGACACAGTTCTCGCTCCACGCCAGCAACTGCCGGTGTGGACGACCGTCATAGCCTTAAAAGAGCAGCGGCATTTTTCCAGCAGACATTCTCCACGATGCGCCCCAGTGCGGCAATATCTGCCGGATACTGGCCGCCGTCCACTAACTTACCCAACTTAGCGCACAGGATACGGCGGTAGTACTCATGCCGAGGAAATGAGGTGAATGACCGGGAATCTGTCAGCATACCCGCGCTGTGGGCCAGTAGGCCGGTTTCCATCAGCTCGTCCAACTGCGCATTGATCCCTCGCAGCGTGTCATTGAACCACCATGCAGCGCCGTACTGCACCTGCGGAGCGAAGTTCACAGCCATGGTGCTGAAAACCGCGCTCTCCGCGGGGTTAAGATTGTAGAGGATCACGCGCGGCAATCCACCGCCGCTTTCCAGCTTGGCCAAGAAATGCCCTAATGCCGCAGGATCACTGGTTGCACCGACGCTGTCGCCACCTGCATCATGGCCAACTGTCTCCAGCAGGCGCGGCGATTGATCGCGGATCGGGCCGAGATGCAGCTGCATGACCATGCCCCGGCGGCGATATTCCTCTCCAAGGAAAAGCAAAAGCTGCTCCCGCACCTCGTCAGCGCCGCCGCGCAGGCAGGACAGCCCATGGTCGGCGACCACGCATCCACAGGCCTGAAAATGGTCTAATGCCACACACAGCGCGTGCTTCAGGCCGTCTATATCCGCGATAGCAACGCCGGTTGACTCTGCCAGCCGCGACAGATGCTTCCGCGCACCGGGATGCTCCGGCTCCAGATAGCGATCCGGCCGAAAGGACGGCAGCACTTCAAAGGGGATCCCGTCATCCCGGCGGATCTGCTGATGCCACTCCAGCGAGTCCGCCGGATCATCGGTCGTACACAGAGCACGGACATTCTGCTGCTTCAGCAGGCTGACGGTATCCTGCTCCCGCAGCTTTTCCCGCGTTTCCTCCCAGATAGATGGCGCGGTTTCGGGCGTCAGTGGCGTGTGGATGTTAAAGTAACGCTGCAGCTCCAGATGCGTCCAGTGGTAAAGTGGGCAGCCGGCCAGTTGCGGCACCACAGACGCCCACGCCAGGAACTTCTCATAACCATCGGCATCGCCTGTGATCCGCCGCTCCTCTACGCCACAGGCGCGCATCGCCCGCCATTTATAATGATCGGTTTCCAGCCACAGTTCCGTCAGATCACGAAAGACACGGTGCTGGGCAATATCTCTGGGTGACAGATGGTTGTGATAGTCGATAATGGGATTTCCTTCTGCGTGTTGATGAAACAGCGTTTTCGCCGTTTCTCCATGCAGAAGGAAATCCTGGCTCATAAATTCTTCCATAACACCCTCCTTAAAACCGCTCCCGGTTTATCCACAGGCCCAACGCAGGATTCGGGATAAAGTAAACCCGCTCTCCGTCTACCGTATTGTACCCGTATCGCAGCGTATCGGGATCGTACTTTGCCGCCATCTCGTCATAATCAGCGCTGCGGAATCCGACTGCCTCGATCTCCTCTCGGAAAGCATCCCTGACCGCATAGGTGATGGTAAAGCGCCCATCAGAGGAACCGTGGATGAGATGGGCCGCCGCCCCCATATTGTCCCGCAGATCCTGATTCTCCGGCTTGTTGAATTCCTCCAGCGTATGCAGGCGGCCCCTATATCCGTACTTACGGATCAGCTTGTCCACCTGTGGATCCTCCCCAAATTTTGTAACGCCGGGTGCCAGCACGATCAGCTCTCCGCCATCTGCCATAGCCATACGGGTGCGATAGACAGCCTTGTTTCCCAGCCATGTGCTTTTGAATTCACCGGGATCCAGATAGACCACGCATTTTTTCAGTCCCTGCTCTACAAAATCGATATTTTTCTCCTGCGACAGCTTAACTGCCTCGGTCAGGCATTCGCGTCCCTCCCCGATAAACAGGCCATGGGTGCGGATGCTGCCTGCCGGAGCAGTGGTCACGGTCAGCACGAAGAGAATGGGGCGCTGGCGCAGGAAACGCTCCATCGAGTAGTCAAACAGCTTGCGCACCGGTGTGTGGTCCCTGCCCATCATCCGTTCCATGCCGTATACTGCGCCCACCATGTGACTTTTATTGATCATGTCGCTGCCGCCCACGCCTACAAACAGGTTTTTGGCATGGTTGGACATACCGATGACCTCATGCGGCACCACCTGACCCGGCGAGATGATCAAATCGTACTGTTCGTCCATCACCCGCCGATTGATCTCCACGCTGATCGGCTCATGCCACAGCCCCTCCGTGACATCCTCCAGATAACTGCTTGGAACCTCTCCCACCTTCAGCACGTCAGTGCGCCAGTTGTGGGGAATCAGCTTTTCGTAGGGTACGTCGCCGAACATGGCAAGGGCCTGTTCCTCTGTCATTGGCTCATGGGTACCCAGTGCCAGCATGATGTCCACCTCGGCCCCCATGTTTTGAAGAATATGGTAGTAGGTGTTGGTGATGAATCCGGCGTTGGAATGATACCGCGTAAAATCCGGTGGAAGGATCAGCACACGTCGTGGATGGCGGTCTTCCAAGCTCTGCCGCAGCGCGTGCGCGATCTCCTGCTGTGTTAGCCCGCTCTCGTTGTCCGCAATTTTGAAAATATTCATATTACACCCCGCTGTATGCGCTGAAACCGCCATCGATGGGCAGCACGACGCCGGTAACAAAGGAGGCAGCCTTGTCGTCCAGCAGGAACAATACTGCCCCAATCAGCTCCTCCGGCCGGCCAAATCTCCCCATAGGGGTAGCCGCTAATATCTTGCCGGTACGAGGCGTCGGGGAGCCGTCTTCATTCCACAGCAGTGTCTTGTTCTGCTGCGTAGACAAAAAGCCCGGTGCGATGGCATTGACGCGGATTCCCTGCTTAACAAAGTGAACTGCCAACCACTGTGTAAGGTTGGATACGGCGGCCTTGGCACCGGAATAGGCAGGGATCTTTGTTAGCGGCGTATATGCGTTCATAGACGAGATATTCAATATGCTGCACCCTCCACGGCCCAGCATATCCTGTGCGAACACCTGCGTGGGAATCAAGGTGCCTGAGAAATTCAGCTGCAGCACGCTCTCTATATCCTCCGGCCGCAAATCGAAAAAGCTGCGTACCGGCGCATCTAAGTCGCCTGCCTCGTAATACTCATGCTCCGTGGTGGCCTGCGGCTTGTTTCCTCCTGCTCCGTTGATCAGCAGGTCGCACTGCCCAAGCTGTTCCAGTACCCGGCGATGGCAGTCCTCCACCGAATCACGGTCGCACACATCACAGACATAGGCGCGGGCCGTACCGCCCACCGCGGTGATCTCATCTGCTACCCGTTGCACCTTCTCCGCCGTGCGGCCCAGCAACGCGACCCGGGCGCCAGCCTCTGCCAGTGCCTTGGCCATAACCGAGCACAGGACACCTCCGGCACCGGTAATGACCGCAACCCTTCCGTCAAAAGAATGCTCCATGTGTTACCTCCATTAAGCGTTATAGGTGCCCGCGGCCGTGCTGCCGCCATGACCGGTCCAGTTAGTGTGAAACACCTGATCCGCCGATGCATCCAAGCGCCGGTAAGTATGTGCGCCGAAATAGTCCCTTTGCGCCTGCAGCAAGTTGGCAGGCAGGCAACGCGTCGTATATCCATCGAAATAACTGAGCGCGGCAGACATCGCAGGCGCCGGTACACCGCAGCTCGCTGCAGCGGAAACAACCGTGCGCCACGCAGGAAGCAGCTCCTTGATGGTTTTTTCAAAATAGGGATCCAAAAGCAGATTAGATAGCGCCGGATTTTCAATATAAGCGTCCTTGATCTTCCCCAAAAAAGCACTGCGAATAATGCATCCGCCCCGCCACATCAGCGCAATGCCTCCATAGTTCAGATTCCAACCGTATGCACCGGCAGCCGCCCGCATCAGCGTATAGCCTTGTGCATAGGATATGATCTTGGACGCATACAGCGCCTGACGTATATTCTCAACAAACAATTCTTTGTCTCCGGTAAATGGGGGGATAATGCGATCAAAGACGGCGGCAGCTGTTACACGTTCGTCCTTCATAGCGGATAAGCAGCGGGAAAACACCGCTTCGCTAATCAGTGTCAGCGGAACACCCTCGTCCAGCGCAGCTGTGGCTGTCCATTTGCCAGTCCCCTTCTGTCCGGCGGTATCCAAAATGTGCTCCACCAGCGGGCTTCCATCTACATCCTTGTAGGCCAGGATATCGCGGGTGATTTCAATAAGATAGCTATCCAGCTCTGTATCGTTCCACGCGGCAAAGGCTTGGTGCATTTCGCCATCGGACATCCGCAGGTAATCCCGCATCAACTGATATGCTTCACAGATCAGCTGCATATCGCCGTATTCAATGCCGTTATGAACCATTTTTACAAAATGTCCGGCGCCATTTTCGCCGACCCACTCGCAGCAGGGGGAGCCGTCCTCCACCTTGGCGCAGATGGCCTGAAAAATAGGCTTGACATAAGGCCATGCCACTGGGCTGCCGCCGGGCATCATGCTGGGGCCCTTCAGCGCACCCTCCTCTCCGCCAGAAACACCGGTACCAATGTATAGCTTTCCCTTACTCTCCACATAGGCCGTGCGGCGGATCGTGTCGGGGAAATGGCTGTTTCCGCCGTCGATGAGGATATCATAATCATCCAGCAGGGGCAACAGCTGTTCGATCATGTCGTCTACGGCCTGTCCTGCCTTTACCATCATAAACACCTTACGAGGGCGCTCCAGCTGGCTGACAAACTCCTCCAGCGTATGGCAGCCGATGATGTTCTTTCCGGCAGCACGACCGGCAATAAACCGATCGGTTTTCTCCGTTGTACGGTTATATACAGCCACAGTGAATCCCTTGGATTCCATGTTCATCACAAGGTTCTCGCCCATGACGGCCAAGCCGATCAATCCGATATCTGCTTTCTTCATTACTTCTCCTCCTATCGCTGTACACGGGCATTACCCGCGTATACGTCCCATACCTGCTTTTCATCGGCAGGCTCTGCATAATCGTTGAGACTGGAGGCCGCCAATACGCCGGATGCCCAGCCAAATTGCAAACATTTTTCGCCGTTCCATCCATTCAGTACGCCGTACAATACACCGCCGGTAAAGCCGTCGCCACCACCGATGCGATCCATCACCTGGATGGGGCGGGGCTCCTCCACATACCATGTATCTCCATCCAACAGAATTGCACCCCAGAGATGCTCGTTGGCGGAGATCACCTGCCGCAGTGTGGTAGCAAACATACGGGCATTGGGATACCGCTCCTTGACCTGCGTGATCATCGCCTTAAAGCTGTCGATCTTCCCCTTCAGTTCTTTTCCCCCCGCTTCAGGGCCCTTGAAGCCCAGGCACAGCTGGAAGTCCTCTTCATTGCCCACCAGAATGTCGGCGCAGGAGGCAAGCGCGTGGAACGCGGCAGATAACTCCGCCTCGCGGCCCTCCCAGAAGGTGGCCCGGTAGTTCAAATCGAAGGAAACAAGCGTGCCATATCGCTTGGCCGCCTCGGCCAATGCAAGGCAACACTGTGTTGTCTCCGGGCTCATGGCCGCGATCAGACCAGAGATGTGCAGAATTCCCACGCCCTCGTGACCAAAGATGCGTTCCACATCGAAATCGTCTATACAGAGTGTGCGACCCACTTCGCCGGCTCGGTCATTCCAAACACGTGGTGCCCGCAGCCCAAAGCCGGAATCGGCAATATTGAACTGATGACGAAATCCCCACGGACCGCCCTGCTCTACCTCGACGCCCTCGAATCGAATATTTCGGGCGCGAAGCTGCTGTTTGATAAATTCAGCTACGGGACTGCCCTTGACAAACTTCGTCATGGCCAGGCAGCCCATACCAAGACTGGACGCAACGTTCAATACGTTTGTTTCGGCACTGGTAGCCTGCAAACGAAACAAGTCGCTATTGTGTACAGCCATCCTGTCAGGCGGCGTAATGCGCACACCAATAGAAGTTACGCAGGCGATGGCATGCAAAGGCAGCACAGCGCGGTCAAACTGCTTCATAAAGGGTTCCTCCTTGTTATTTGTGATCGTATAGCCATTGTAGTTTGAGCACAAAAGCAAGTCCATTGACATAATGCGCATATCATATTGCAAAAAAGCGCATTGCTGTGCTATACTTGTAAAAAGGAGGATGCGCCATGGAATCACATTTCTATTATCGGGACGAAGATCTGTTCGTCCACCACACATTGGACAAGCATCCGACGCCGGATAGCTTTCCCATGCACGCCCATGAGCGTATGGAAATATTCTACTTTCTCTCTGGCTGCGGCGCTTATCTGATCGAAGGTACGCAGTACGACCTGTGTGCAGGCGACGTATTGATCATGCGCCACGCAGAGGCGCACAAGCTGCTGATCCGCCCAGACGAGCCGTATGACCGCATTGCCATTCACTTTTCTCCCAGACTGCTGTCCTCACTGGATCCGGAGGGTGCGCTGCTCCGTCCATTTCTGAACCGTCCATTGGGACGGATGAACCGTGCGGCGCCAACAGTTGGAAAGCATGCCTCGCAGTTGCTGCAATTAGAGTCTCTGCGAGAGTCGCCTTACCAGACGAGACTGCGGATCATCAGCTGCCTCCTGCCTCTGCTGTGTGAGCTGAGCGACTCCTTTCAGGCCAATGCGTCAGATGCAGCGGACAGCGGCACGCAATCACTGGCTGCACGATTGACCGCCTACATAAACGATCATTTGTATGAGGACATCTCTCTGGAAGCCTTGTGTCAAGTTTTCTTTCTCAGCCGCTCGCAGATCAATCGGATCTTCACCGGCGCCACCGGAACGTCTATTTGGCGGTATGTGACCATCAAACGGCTGCTGACGGCTCGAGCGATGATCCGCGACCATGAACCTGCCGGTGATGTCTGCACCCGCTGCGGATTCAACGACTATTCGGCATTTTACCGGGCCTATAAGGCGCGCTTCGGCTGCTCCCCTACGGAAGATATCTGAATTATATGCAATACATACAAATAGAGCAGTACCGCATCTCAAATGAGGTGCGGTACTGCTTTGCAGCCTGTATGGTCATCATATACGCCCATTCCCTCTGCATTATTTTTCTACAGAAAAATATGTTGAGGTGTGGTCCTTATTTATGAGATCAGGGCGGAAGGAATCTCGCAGCACCAATTCGGTTGAGATCACCACGCGGGAAGCCGGACGCTCGCCCCGAAGCACACGGAGCAGGATCTGTGTGGCTGTGGCGCATACTGTCTCAACATTGGTATCCATGCTGGTTAATTCCGGCGTAGTACACTGGGAAAACCGGGAGTTATTCAGTCCTACGATGGGAATGTTGATTTCTCTGGCTTGCAGTGCTTTTTGTGCGCCTACTGCCAAAATATCATCAGCCGCAATCAGCGCATCGAACGCAATACCGTCATCCAGCATTTTTTGGATCATTTCGCGAGAGGGCTGCAATTCGTCCTCTGTCTCCGGGATCTGCAGGATCAGCTCCCCATCATCCGGCAATCCGCATTGCGCCAAGCCCTCCCGGTATCCCTGAATTTTTTGAAAGCCACTGAATGAACAGGTATCATTCAAATACAAAATACGGCGGCATCCATAGTCAAAGAGCGTTTTGACCAGATTTTTTACACCCTCCCGCTCATCACTGAGTACACAATAGACGTTGTCCAGCTCCACCAAACCGTTGATAATCAGAATGGGTATCTCTGCTGCGATGGGTACAAAATGCTCATATTGGGTCAGTTCCTCCATCGTAGAGCCAATTAGAATAATAGCATCCACGCGACGGTTGTGGAGCAAATTCAGGGATTTTGCCTTGTTTTCACTGACGCTGTCGGTACAGCTCAGAAGAATATCGTACCCGGCATCCCGCAGCAGATGCTCCAATATCGAAACCGGTTTCACATGGTTTATATCAGAGATGATCGGGCAAAGGATCCCTATCGTTTTTGAGGCGGTCGAATTAAGGTTTCTGGCAAAGATGTTTGGCACATACCGCTCCTGGTCAATGATCTCCATGACCTTGCTGCGGTTTTTTTCGCTGACATTAGCGCTGTTATTGATAACGCGTGATACTGTTGCCACGGAAACGCCGTCTTTCTCTGCAATATCATAGATATTCATGCGTACAACCCCTGAGAATAAAATTTATCACTGATTTATAACAGTTTACCATACAGATACCGCCTTGTCATTGTACAAAAAAGAGAAAAATAATCGTGTCAAATGTTGAAAAGTGAACTATTGAAATCGGTTACAGCGCATGATGCAAGCATTTTTCAATAAATTGCAATGTTATTTCGTAGAAGCAAGAAATACAAAGCAACTATTTTGCCGCAATTGCGGTTAAAACCATTATTGACAATCGCATTTTTGCAATATATACTCCTGTGTAACGGGTTACAAATTGCAATTCAAGCACACAGCGGCAGAAATAGGAGGGCGCACATGCTGATAGAAGTAAAAAATCTGCACAAGTCCTTTGGAGAGAATCAGGTGCTTCGCGGCATCGACGTTTCCATCCAGAAAGGCGAAGTCGTCGTGGTTATCGGACCTTCCGGTTCGGGAAAGAGCACCTTCCTGCGCTGCCTGAACCTGTTGGAACAGCCTACCGACGGACAGGTTATCTTTGACGGCGTTGATCTGACGGATGGCCATGTAAATACGTTAGAAACATGCCGCCGCATGGGTATGGTGTTCCAGCGGTTCAATCTGTTCTCCAATCTGACGATTTTGGACAATGTAACACTGGCGCCTATGTTGGTAAAAAAGCAGTCACGCGCAGAGGCAGAAAAACGGGCGCTGGCCCTGCTGGAAACCGTTGGATTGTCCGAGAAGCGCGACGCCTACCCCGAGCAGCTTTCCGGCGGACAACAGCAGCGCGTAGCCATTGCCCGCGCACTGGCAATGGAGCCGGAGGTCATGTTGTTTGACGAAGCCACCAGCGCTCTTGACCCGGAGATGGTGGGTGATGTATTAAGCATCATGCGCGACATGGCGCGTCAAGGCATGACCATGGTGGTCGTCACTCACGAAATGGGCTTCGCCCGCGAAGTGGGAGACCGCGTGTTGTTCATAGACGGCGGCGTGATCGTAGAAGAAAACACGCCCGATGAGTTATTCAGCAACCCCCAGAACAAGCGCACGCAAGACTTCCTGAGCAAGGTACTTTGATCAGGACGAAATAATGAAAGGATGAAAAACAAATGTCTGCCATCAAGTTTCACAAAGCAAGCGAATACAAGAAGGTATTCAACGAAAACGGTCTGGCTCGTCAGAGCGTTTTGACCGGCGAGTACAAGGATGTCGCCATCTATAAGTGTACGCTGGCTGCCGGTGCAAAATGGGAGCCGGAGCTGTATCCCCAGCAGGAGAAGGTGCAGATCCTGCTTTTCACCGAGGGTACCGGCTATGTAGCCACCCCCCACAAGGCATTTCAGATCGAAGAGGTCTCCGTGTTTGTCCCCCGCTTCGACCAGGAGAGCTTCTTTATTCAGGCCGATAGCGAGCTGAGCTTCCTGCAGATCGTCGCCAACCTTTCCGACTATGACCGCGAAAACATGGCCGACTCCCACATCGCCCTGCCCCGCTTCCGCCCCGTGTCTCAGGGCTGGCAGTACGAGGAGAACTTCAAGACCCGCGACATCGAATCCTACACCCTGATCGAGCACCGCTATTTCGGTCGTTTGTCCATGGGCGCCGTATACGGCAAAGGCCCCAACGAGGTCGGCCAGCACATCCACAACGAGCTGGAGCAGTGGTACTACGCCCTGCCCGGTGCAAAGTTCACTTACCATGTAAACGACGAGGAGATCCCCTTCAACGAGGGCGACCTGTCCTATACTCCCCACGGCAACTACCACGGCACCAGCGCCGAGGACGGCCAGCGCTTCGACTATATCTGGTTCGAGCTGTGCGAGAACGGCTATCCCGGCCAGCTGAAGTAAGCGCCATGCTGTCGCCAGACACGATCTTAGGCAGCAACGGATTTTACAGTCATTGGACGCTCCCTGCGTTTCTGACGGCGCAGCAGGAGATGGGTGTGCGCCGCATCGCTTTTCACCACGTCCCCGCGCACCTGTGGCTGGATCACTATCGCTGCGTGGGCGCAGAGACGCTGAAACAGCACTTGGCAGAGGCCGGTATCGCAGTGGATGTCTTTCACCCCGGCCGGTATCATTACAGCCTTTTCGCCTCAGCCGGAACCCGGCAGGATCTATGCACCCGCGAGTACCTGCGCCGCTGTATGGACGTCGCCAGCTCGCTGGGCTGCACCACAGTTTGCCTGCAGCCCGATGGCGCTCTGATAGACGACCAGAACAGCTTGTCGTCGTTGTGCCGCCAATTATCCGCGCTGTGCGGCGACGCCGTCCAGTATGGCGTGACCCTCTGTTTACAAACCGTTACCCCGGAAGACAGCGCCATCCTGCATACGCTGCCCCAGCTTCTCACGGTGTTGGACGCCGTTCCAGAGCTGGCAGCCGCGCTGGACACTGTACCCGTCAGCCTGGCAGGCGAGAGCATCCCCCAGTGGTTTGACAAGCTGGGTCAGCGTATCCGCTTCGTAAGATTTCAGGACGGCCGCGGCTGTTACGGCCGTATTTGGGAACAAGGCGTGTTCCCCAGTCAGGACTACGCGCACCAGCTCCTTCACAGCGGGTATAGCGGTCTTGTCAGCATCAACGGTCTTTCGACACGTTATCAAGAGGATCCAGCCGCCGCAGACCGACGCAACCGTGCCGCAGTTCTGGCCATGCTGTCCGGCAAGGAGGAAAGCAGCCTATGGATTTGATACAACGCCGTCAGGCAGCCGTCATGAACCAGCATTATCAACGGTACTCGCTGGACTATTTTCTGGATGCACAGCAGCGTATCGGCTTTACCAGCATCGAGCTTTGGTGCGGTGCCCAGCATTTTTGGCTGGACGACCAGCACTATGATGATGTACAATCGCTCTTGCGCAAAGTGCAGCGCCGTGGGCTGGAGGTGGTCTCCCTCACATGCCCCAGCTTTTGCTTCCAGTATCAGTACGCGCCATTTTCCCCAGAGGTAGCAGACTACTGCCTGTCCTATTTCAAAAAAGGGCTAGCTGTGGCAGAGGATTTAGGCTGCACCGTTATGACGGTCAACTCCGGCTGGGGCTGCATGGACCGGCCCCGCCAGGAATCCTGGAACGCCTCATGCGAGCTACTGCGGCAGCTGGCCGAGGAGGCGGAGCAGCGGCATATAACGCTGGCGCTGGAGTCCCTGCGTCAGGACGAGACAGATCTTGCCTATGATCTGCCTACCACGCGGCAGCTCATCGAGCAGGTGGGACACCCCAGCTTAAAGGTCATGGCGGACACCATCGCCACCGGTGCCTGCGGTGAAACGTTGGAGGATTGGTTTGCCGCATTCGGCTCTGATCTGGTGCATATGCACTTTCTTGACGGCGACCCCTTCGTACACAATATATGGGGCGACGGCAACTATCCGCTGGAGCAGATGCTGCGTTGCCTGCAAGCCAACGCATACACCGGCTATTTGGTGCAGGAGGTAGCGGACGAGCGCTACTTTGCCGACCCTGTCGCCGCCGACCTGCAAAACTACCGTGTGCTGAGCCGTTTCTTCTCTGATTGAGGCGGCTTGCAAAAAAAGAGAACAAACTTAAGAAAGGTAAGGAAAGCAAAATGAAAACGATGAAACGCGCATTGACCCTGATTATGGCGGTCATGATGGTCGCCGCGATGGCCGCCTGCGGCAATAAGCCCGCAGCGAGCAACGGTGACGAAACCACCGGCGACGGATCCCTCAAACGCGTGCAGGATGCCGGCAAGCTGATCGTGGCCTGCGAGACATCATGGCCCCCCTTCGCCTACATTGATGACAAGCAGCAGCTGGTGGGCTACGACGTGGAAGTCGCTGCCGAGATTGCCAAGCGTCTGGGCGTAGAGATCGAGTACTCCAGCTCCAACAGCTGGGACGGCATCGTGGCCAGCCTTGACTCCGGCCGCGTGGACGCCATCTTCAACGGTGTGAACATCGCCGGCCGCGTGGACAAGTACGGCATGACCATCCCCTATATGCAGAATCAGCTGGTGCTGACCGTTGCCGCCGACAACGAGGACATCAAGAGCTTCGAGGACTTGGACGGCAAACTGGTAGCCAACGCACTGGAAGGCTCCAACGGTAAGCTGGCAAAGTCCTATGGCGCCGAGCTGACCCCCGCCGGTCTGGCAGAGGCCATGACCCTGCTAAAGGATCACCGCGCTGACGCACAGATCGAGGATCAGATCGTTATGGCCCTGTATCTGGAGGGCAAGCCCGACATGAAGCAGTACGTCAAGCAGGTAGCCTTCTATGAGCCCGCAGATATCACCGAGATGCAGGTGGCCGGCTGCTTCCGCATCGCCGACAAGGAGCTGGTAGAAGCCTGCAACCAGGCTCTGACTGACATGAAGGCCGACGGCACCCTGTATGATCTGGCTGTAAAGTATCTCAGCCAGGACGTGGCCGACAGTCTGGATGTGTTCACTAAATAAATAAACACCGAGCCGGTGGAGACGCTCGTTTCCAACGGGCGTCCCACCGGCTATTACCTTTCAGAAAGCGAGTGTGCGTATGAGCGATCAATTTATGAGGATCGTGGAGATTCTCCTCAACTCTTTCTGGCCTCTGTGCAAGGCAGCACTGAAATATACGATACCCTTGACCATTGTTTCTTTCGGCTGCGGCACAGTACTGGCTTTTATCACCGCGATCTTCCGCTTGTCGGGCGTTCGCATTTTGCAAGGCATTGCAAAGTTTTATATCTGGATCATCCGCGGCACGCCCCTTCTGGTGCAGTTGTTCGTGATCTTCTACGGCCTGCCCAGTCTGGGAATCGTGCTCAGTCCCTTTGTTTCCGGCGTACTGGGCCTGTCCCTGTGTCAGGGCGCCTATAACTCGGAGATCGTCCGCGCCGCGATCCTTTCTGTCCCCAGCGGACAATGGGAGGCAGCCAAGGCGCTGGGCATGACTCGGGCGCAGACCTATATGCGCATCGTCATTCCGCAGGCGGCGCGCACAGCCGTCCCCTCTCTGGGCAATCAGTTCATCGGGCTGACCAAGGACACCTCTCTGGCCGGTATGCTGACCATCCCCGAGCTGCTGCAGACCGGCCAGCAGATCACCGCAGTTGTCTACGAACCGCTGGCGCTGTATCTGGAGGTGGCGTTTGTTTATCTGCTGATGAACTCCGCTCTAACCGTGCTGCAGAGCAAGCTGGAAAAGCGGCTGAGCAAACACGTACAGCAGAGAACCAACTGAGAGGGAGGCAGCAGCAATGAGTGCAATCAGCGACATTTTGAAAGACATTCGTCTGCCGCGCATGGTACGAGTCCACCAGCAATTTGACTCTCAGGTGGTGGAGGACATCCCCGGAGAGATCACGCGGCAGCTGTCCGGTGATTTTCCTCACGGAATCAAAGCCGGTATGTCTGTGGCGATCACCTGCGGAAGCCGCGTTATCGCCAATCTCAGCACCATTATGCGCACAGTTGTGGATTTCTGCATCCGCCAAGGCGCACACCCCTTCATCATACCCGCCATGGGCAGTCACGCAGGCGCGACAGCCGAAGGGCAGCAGGGTATGCTGGCCGCGTTAGGTGTGACCGAGGAGAGCTGCGGCTGTCCGATCATCAGTTCTATGGAAACAAAGGTCATCGGCCAGACAGCAGAGGGCCACGTGGTACAGATCGACCGGCACGCAGCCGAGGCAGACGGCATTATCGTCATCAACCGTATCAAGCCCCACCCCGTCTTTGTCGCGCCCTATGAAAGCGGCCTGATGAAGATGATGACCATCGGCTTAGGCAAGCAGAAGCAAGCCGAGGTCGTGCATCAGATGGGCTTTGAGAATTTCCATCACCTCATCCCCTTGTTCGGCAATGCCGTGCTGGATCACGCCAATATTCTCTTTGGCCTGGCCATCATTGAGAATGCCTATGACCAGACCAACCGCCTGGTAGCTCTGACACCGGAGTGTATCCGGCAGGAGGAGCCCAGCTTGCTGCTGGACGCAAAAGCCAAGATGCCCAGGCTGCTTCCCGGCTACGCGGACATTCTGGTCATAGATAAGATGGGTAAGGATATCAGTGGTGATGGTATGGACCCCAACATCACCGGCCGCTTCTGCCAGTACTACACCGGCAAGCCGAACTTCACAGCCAAGCGCGTGGCGGTGCTCGACCTCACCGAGGCCACCCACGGCAACTTCATCGGTATTGAAGCAGCAGACGTGACCACTCGTCGAGTAATCGACAAGGCCGATCCAGAGCAGACATACCCCAACTCTCTGACATCCTGCGGCAACCAGCACATGCCCATGTACATGAAAAATGACCGTGAGGCTATTCAGTGCGCCATTAAGATCAGCACCGGCATCGACCTGAATGATGCCCGCATCATCCGCATCCCGGATACGCTGCACGTGACAGATATCATGGTCAGCGAGAATATGCTGCCGGAGATTCTGCAGCGCAATGATATGCAGGTGTTGGGTGAGCCCGAGGAGTGGCCTTTTGATGAAAATGGAAACCTCTGGTGAGTTTCAGACTCTACGCTTCTTGATAGGCAAAAAGGATCACCGCCCGGTCGGGCGGTGATCCTTTTTGATACACGCTTGACGCAAGAGCTCAGTCCAGCAGTACATCGATGCCGGAGTTACGCATTTCTCCGCAATGACCTTTGTGGATGACGACCTTACCCAGACCAAGGAGAGTATGCAGCTCTTTGCGGAAGAAGTCCTTCCGGCATTTCGTTGAGAAGGGTCGGTGAAGCGGGTATGGAGTTGAAAGCATTTCGCCGCCGCCGCGTGCAGGAGGCGATGAAGGATTCCAATGTGCAGATCCTGATCGCATCCCTTCCGCAGAACATCGCCTATCTGACCGGAGGATATGTGAGCGTAGGTCAAAATGTGCTGTGTTCATCACAGGCCTATGTCGCCTATCTGCTTCCGGAGGGTAAGCTATACTGCATCGTCGGTCACGCCGAGATCCCCTCCGTGTTGGAGTTTGAGGGCGGCAACGCAGAGATCGTGCCTTTTGGAGCCTTCCGCTTTGCATACGCCGATACTTTTCCGAAGCCGCCAGATATTCCGAGTATGAGCAGAAAACAAAGAGCTCCGCACTACAGGCGCTTCTCGATACGCTTCGCGAGCTGGTCAAGACCGACGATATGCAAATCGCTCTGGATACCAGCCGTATGCCATACGAAACTACCGCCGGCATACTTGCAGCATTCCCCACGGCATCTGTTTCCGGCGCAGCAGTATTCTATAAGGCTCGCATGATTAAAGCTAAGGAAGAGATAGCGGGCATCGCACGTTCGGCGCAGATCGCTGAGCAAGCACTGCTCGCCAGTCTGAAGGATTTCCGTCCCGGCGACACAGAGCAGGACCTGGGGAACAGCTTCCGCCGCCATGCGGCACAGCACGGCGCGAAGGATATCTTCTGCGTGGCGACTGCCAACAAACGTGCGGCATTTTGTGATACCGTCAACCAGCCTGTTCCTATCGAACGTGGAAGTTTGATTCGTTTTGATTACGGGTGCGACTATCAGGGTTATACATCGGATCTGTCCAGAACGGTATGCGTTGGGACGCCGGATGAAAAAACCGTTCGTCTGTATGATGCGATTCGTGTCGGCACAGAGGCGGCTATCGCCGCAGCCTGTCCCGGCGTCCGAGCCTGTGAGCTGTTTCAGATTGCAGTAGAGACGACTCGCAGCAATGGTATCCCTCATTACAGGCGGCACCATGTGGGTCACTGTTTGGGTCTTGAGGTCTATGATGACCCGTCTATCACACCTGATAATCAGACTGTGCTGCAGGCAGATATGGTTTTGAACATCGAAACACCGTATTACGAGCTTGGCTGGGGCGGCGTTCAGGTAGAAGACACCGTTGCCATTACCGAGAACGGCGCTGTGCGTCTGGATGTGAGCGATAATCATCTGATTGTTTTGGATATCTGAAGGCTCTGCCACGATTCGGAAAGATGCAGCGCCGCTTTGGGTGTTACTGGTTAGTCTCTCCGCCTTAAATATCCGGCAGCGTGCATCTTTTGGGATAGGCTATGATGGCACGATCCCCTCGGCAGTCTAAGAGCGCGCTTCCCTTTCACACAGGGAAGCGCGCTCTTTCTTCATTTATTTGATGCAGCGGGAAGGAGTTTGTCACCTTTGCAGCACCGTCAATTCTGTCGGATGCAGCAGCAATACTTTCTTCCAAGAGTATGGCTGGTTTTTTTCGGACTTCTAAATATTACTCTGTCCTGCAAGTACACCTGCGCCGCATACTTTCCATTATCACGTCAGTCATCCAACCCCGTCTCATGCTTGAGGATCGCGCCGGTGGCGGCGTTGATCTCGTAGCTGTACGCCATGCCGCCGGACTCGAACTCGACCTCGTAGCACAGGAAGGGAGCTTTTGCATAAGCAAAAGCTCCCTTCTTTTATGTGGTTTCACCAAGCGCAGGTTATGTTATAGGCTTCCGTCTCCTGTCATCCGTGTAATGCACGGAAAGGACGATTTATTGCATTTGGAATCAAAGATTTTGATTAGGACTCGCTAAGCACCTTGTAAACGCGGACAAGCACCGCTGCTTCGCAGATAAAGCGATCTGCCAGCGCCTTCTCCTCCCACCATGTTCTCTGCGGCGTTGTGTACCGCAATGACATACACCAGCCACGACAGGCCGCTGGCAATGCCCGCCACCTGTATCACCCGCTGTCTGGACTGGAAGAACGGCAGTAACGCCGCCAACGATGCCACGATGGGCAGTACCGTCACTGGCGTCTCATAGGTCACCACGGCAATCAGCAGAAATACTGCCACGATGGGTATCGCGGTGACCAGTTTACTCCAGTTGAATTTCTCCTGCAATAGGAAAAGCAGCAGCACGACGATCTGGAAAAAGCTGCACAGTGCGCCGGAGCATGCGTGGAGCAGTGTGTAGTGGATGGCGAAGATCAGGTTGGCCACCACCTGCCACAGCAAGATGGTACGCTTGTCATTCTGCCAATAGCTGAGACCCATGGCGATCAGTGCGCCGAACCCGATGAGTTGGTAAAATATGTTCATCCGTCGTTCCTCCTAATAAAAAACGCCGCACACCCTGTCGGATGCGTGGCGAAAAATGGAAGCGATGCTCCAGAAAAATCAACACTTATTTTGGAGTTTTATTA
>OLGJ01000444.1_pt1 | contig 25859 bp, 20 predicted proteins | sample 1605431 | NCBI WGS metagenome assembly OLGJ01 (sample SAMEA3888920, study PRJEB22519) | human gut metagenome | biome: human gut; feature: human-associated habitat; material: faeces | place: Denmark | collected 2009
GGAGATAGTAATTATCGACAGTCAAATGAATTACCGAGGAAAACTTGACACTTACGCCTCTGTGCGCTTTCATATCAATTTCTAACGAAATATGGTACAATAAAACAGTGCATAACAGCAATTTTTAAGGGAAACCCTCTCCCTATAACTGTTTCATAATCATTTTGAGGAGGTTTATGATGAAAAAAGGTAAATTATATGGCATCGGTGTAGGTCCGGGAGATTCAAAACTTCTGACTGTCAAGGCGGTCGAAGCTATTGAGCAGGCAGATATGATCATCACACCAAAGACGGAGAAAAAGGAAGGGTCTGTTGCTTTTAATATCGCAAAGCCCTATATCTCGGATACCGTTGAAATTTTCCCGATGGTCTTCCAGATGAATACTAACATGGAGGCTGTGAATAAGCAGTGGGAGATCAACCGCAAGCTGATTCAGGAAAGATTGGACGAAGGGAAGAATCTGGTTTTCCTGACTCTGGGTGATCCGATGCTCTACAGCACATATATGTATATTTTCAATGAGTTCAAAGACTCTGAAGAATATGAAGTCGAGACGATTCCGGGGATCCCTGCTTTTCTCGGCATTGCATCCTATATCGGGCTACCTGTGACAGAATGGGAGGAAAATGTTCTCATCATTCCGGCGACCTGCGACCCGAAGAAATTTGATCAGGCACTGGCTGCCTGCGATAATGCGGTGATCATGAAAGTATACAAGAGTTTTGCTTTCGTTCAGGAAGAGCTTAGAAAGCATCACATGCTTGAGCGTTCTGTCATGGTATCGCGCGCAGGACTTCCTGATGAGATCGTCATTCGTGATATCGGCGGACTTCCGGCAGATTATAAGCCCAATTATCTGTCCACCATCATTGCCAAAAAGGATAAATAAATATGGAATCTATCGCTCGTCCAAGGATTGTGATCGCCGGTACGAACAGCGGTGTCGGAAAGACGACCATCGTGACCGGACTCTTAGCTTATTTTCATTCCAAGGGATATGCTGTACAGCCTTTCAAAGTAGGTCCGGACTATATTGATCCCGGATTTCATGGAAAGGCGGCCGGGCGAAATTCCTATAATTTGGATACCTGGATGACACCGCCGGACCGATTGGTGCCGACATTTGCCTCGTTGTCGAAAGGGGCGGATATTTCCATTATCGAAGGAGTCATGGGGCTCTACGATGGTGGTGCGAATGGCATCAGCTCGACTGCGGATATCGCAAAGAAACTCAAGGCACCTGTGGTGCTGGTACTCGACTGCAAATCGGTTGGTTACAGCATCGCTGCGACGGCGCTTGGCTTTAGGGAATATGATCCGGATGTCCATATCGCAGGGGTCATCCTGAATCGTCTGGGCACAGACCGACATGAGGCAATGGTGCGCGAGGTCATGGAGAAAATCCACATGCCTGTACTGGGGGCTTTCCACCGGGATGATGCATTGCAGACACCGGAACGTCATTTGGGTCTTACTCCCGTGACGGAAATTGAAACGCAGGCGCTCATTGAGCACATGGGAGAAGCTGCCGGGAAATGGGTAGATACAGAGGCAGTCTTGGACGTGGCAAGAGAGGCTCCTCTGCTGGAAGTCGAGGAAAGCGAAACAAAACTCAAGGTTAAAAATGTACGCATCGGCGTGGCGCGGGATGAAGCTTTTTCTTTTTATTACCCGGCTAGTCTCGAAGCGCTCGAACGGCAAGGCGCAGAGCTTGTTGATTTCAGTCCGCTCCGGGATTCCAGCATTCCTGACGTCGATGGTCTGATCTTCGGCGGTGGTTTTCCAGAGATGTTTCTTCATGAGTTGGTCGGAAACACGGCTATGAAAGCATCTATTCGGGAAGCGGCTGCATGCGGCATGCCAATCTATGCAGAATGCGGCGGGTTGATGTATCTTTGCGAGAAGATCCAAGGCTTTGACGGAGACTCCTATGAGATGGTCGGCCTTGTCCCCGGAGTTTGCGAGATGCAGAAGAAACTCCAGCGTGTGGGCTATGTGACTGGCAAGGCTCTTAGAAAGAGCGTTATCGCAGATCAAGGGGATCTCTTGAAGGGGCATGAGTTTCATTTCTCCACACTTTCCTGCGGAGAGGATTTCCCCTGGGCATATACTCTTCAGGGGACACGGCAGAAGGCAGGGCACATCGAGGGCTATGCAAAGGACAATGTACTGGCAAGCTATCTGCACCTTTCCTTTGATGGAAATCCAACAGCTGCAGAAAAATGGATCGCATCGTGTGAGGCCTTTAAGAAGAGCCGCAAATAGGATGGCTTCATCGAGAGGTACGCAGTTTACGATTGGGCATGTACTTTCCCGGTGGAACCGCAGAAGCTGATGCATCATGTATGCTTTTTATGAGGGCAAATCTATGACTGTACAAAAAGGACTGGTTCTGATCAATACAGGGACCGGTAAAGGAAAAACTACGGCGGCCCTGGGGACAGCAATCCGTGCCTGGGGAGATGGCCAGAAGGTGCTGATCCTTCAATTCATCAAGGGAGCCTGGAAGTATGGTGAGCTGAAAGCCGTTGAGACTTTGGGTGAGGGAAATAACCGCATCCAGATTCGACCGATGGGGGATGGCTTCGTCTTCCATAATAAGGATAAAGAAAGTGAAGAAGAATTCCGGCGGAAAACGGCACTGGCTAAGGAAGCCTGGCAGATGGTCGAAAAAGAAGTCATGAGTGATGCATGGGATCTTATTGTTTTAGATGAGATCAATTATGCCATTCATTTTGGCATGATTTCTGCAGGTGAAGTAGCGGAGCTCATTCAGAAAAGACCGGAGCGCCTCAATATGATCCTGACGGGACGCTATGCTGAGCAGCAGCTTATTGATCTTGCAGATACCGTTACTGAGATGACGCTTGTGAAGCATGCTTTCCAGAAAGGCATCCGTGCAAGAAAAGGAATAGAGTTTTAAGGAAACGCGGATAACGATTTGAACAATGCTTCCTCAATAAAAAGCAGCCCTCATGGGAATGGGGTGCTGCTTTTTAAATGATTTCAAGGTTTACTGATGAAGATTTTTGGCTTTGAGACGTAAGAGGGGGAAATCGGTGAATGTTGTATCTTTGCAGCCTGTTGGATCTGCCTCTGCTTTGCATCTGATGGCTTCTGACTTTTCCGCTTTTCTGACGATCGTCGCCAGATCCGGATCTCGAAGTTTCTCTTTTATACACATTATTCACACGTTCGTATAAACCCTATTCTGTCAATCCATGACTTTTCGTCGAGTCCTATAGAATTTTTTGATTTGATAAAAATGAGATATCATGTATAATATACATAGAAGGATAAGCAAGAGCTTATTCACGAAAGGAGGATTTCATTATGGAATTAACAGTTAGAGGCAAGAATCTTGAAATGACTGATGCGCTGCATTCCTATGTAGAAAAGCATACAGGTAAGATCCAGAGGTACTTCGATAAACCGATAAAAATTAATGTATTACTCCGTATTTCCAATATGACTAAAACTTGTGAAACTACAGTTTTCGTAGACGGCGTCATTCTTCGTGGTGTCGAAAAATCTGATGATATGTACAAATCTATCGATCTCGTTTTCGACAAGGTGGAACGTCAGATTCATAAATATAAGACTCGTCTGGCGAAGAAATTCAAAGAAAAGAATACATTGTCTCGTCAGTTTGTTCTGGAAAAAGAACCGATCGCTGCACAGGCGGATGCTGATTTTGAGATCGTGAAGACGAAACACTTCAATATCAGCCCGATGTCGCCGGAAGAAGCCATTCTGCAGATGAATCTTCTGGGACACAACTTCTTCATGTTCTTCAATTCGGATACGGAAGCGATGGCTGTCGTATATCGCAGAGATGATGGCAAATATGGCCTGATCGACGCTGAAAAATAAGAAAAGTTGATTTTTTATAAAAAAGGAGCGGAAATTCCCGCTCCTTTTTTGACTATAGCCTATGAGTTTGTTAAAATGAAATAGTATGTAGGTATAGAATTACTGATGGTATAAAAAGAAATGAATATTCTTGTGAGTTTACTCGATCATGCTTGTATCGGGGTCTCCTTCCTGATTTCTTTTACCATCACTTTTACAACGCTTGTACTATAAAAGGAGCTGTGTCCATGTTTGATAAGTTTTTTGACAGACTCTTCAATGGATCCAATGAGAAGGAAATCAAAAAGATCCGTAAAATTGTAGAGCAACAGATCAATCCTTTGGAGGATGGTCTGAAGAAGCTGAGCGATTCTTCTCTGGCGAACAAAACCAATGAATTCAAAGCACGTCTTGCCAAGGGTGAGACACTGGATGATATCTTGCCGGAGGCTTTTGCGGTCATTCGTGAAGCCTCTCGCCGCGTGCTGGGGATGCGTCACTTCGATACCCAGCTGATTGGCGGTATTATTCTGCACCGCGGTAACATCGCTGAGATGTGTACCGGTGAAGGCAAGACGCTGGTTGCTACGGCACCGGTCTATCTGAATGCGTTGGAAGGAAAGGGCGTCCACGTTATTACCGTCAATGATTATCTGGCGAAACGAGACAGCGAATGGATGGGACAGGTATACAAATTTCTGGGCCTCTCCGTCGGCCTTATTGTTCATGATCTGGATTTCAACCAGAGAAAAATCGCATACAATTCGGATATCACCTACGGAACAAATAATGAATTCGGTTTTGATTACCTGCGTGATAACATGGTCACTTCCCTCGATCAGATGGTACAGCGTCCGCTGCACTACTGCCTGATCGATGAAGTGGACTCCATCCTGATCGATGAAGCCCGTACACCGCTGATCATTTCCGGCCCGGGGCAGAAATCGACAGATGCCTACTACACCGTCGCCAAACTCGTTCCACAGCTGAAAAAAGAGGAAGACTACACCATCGATGAGAAGCAGAAAACGGTAGCACCGACCGAAGCTGGTGTGGCAAAGATGGAAAAGCTACTGCATGTAGAGAACCTCTATGATGCAGAGAATCTGGAGCTGAATCATCTCTTTGTCCAGGCACTCCGTGCACAGACCATGATGACCCGCGATAAAGACTATGTAGTCAAGGACGGGGAAGTCGTTATCGTTGATGAATTCACCGGCCGTCTCATGTATGGCCGCCGCTATTCCGATGGTCTGCATCAGGCGATCGAAGCCAAGGAAGGGCTTGAAGTACAGCGTGAAAGCCAGACGCTAGCGACGATCACTTTCCAGAACTATTTCCGTATGTATGACAAGCTGGCAGGTATGACCGGTACGGCGAAGACGGAAGAGCAGGAATTCATTAAAATTTATGGGCTGCCAGTCCTTCAGGTACCGACGAACAAGCCGATCCAGCGTAAGGATCTGCCGGATGTCATTTTCAAGAACAAACGCGGTAAGTATAAAGCGGTCGTCAGAGAAGTAGAGCGCCGTCATGCGACGGGGCAGCCAATGCTGATCGGCACGACATCTATCGAGCAGTCTGAAGAACTTTCGCATATGCTTGATCAGGCGAACATTCCGCACTCTGTCCTGAATGCGAAGTACCATGAACGAGAAGCTGCCATTGTTGCGCTGGCCGGTCAGAAGGGCGCGGTCACGATCGCGACGAACATGGCAGGCCGAGGCACCGATATTTCTCTGGGGGAAGGCGTCGCAGAACTTGGCGGGCTTGCCATCATCGGTACGGAACGACATGAAAGCCGCCGTATCGATAACCAGCTCCGTGGACGTGCCGGCCGTCAGGGGGATCCGGGTTCCAGCCAGTTCTTCCTGTCTTTGGAAGATGACCTGCTCCGTATCTTTGGCGGGGATAACATCAAGAGCTTTATGGAAAAGATGGGCCTTGAAGAAGATGAACCGATCAACAGCCGCATGGTTTCAAATGCCATTCAGAAAGCACAGAAACGTGTCGAAGCACGCAACTTTGATATTCGTAAGTACGTGCTGGAATATGATGATGTCATGAACCAGCAGCGTAAAGTCGTCTATGACCAGCGCAGAAAGATCCTTGAAGGCGAAGACATGAAAGACCAGATCCTTTCTATGGTGGATAACATCATCGAGAAGGGGATGGAGACCTATGCTGATCCGAAGCTGTATCCGGAAGAATGGGATTTCGCCGGCCTGTTGAAGTATGCGGAAAAATATTTCCTGGCTCCGGGCGACCTGAAGCTTGAAGAAATCGAAGACATGAGTCGTGAAGAAGTCGAAGATAAGCTGAAAACCATGGCTCATGAGACATACAATGCAAGAGAAGAATCCATTGGGTCTCCTATGATGCGCGAACTTGAAAAAGCGGTCATGCTGAAGGTCGTCGATTCTAAGTGGATGGAACACTTAGATGACATGGATATGCTGAAGGAAGGCATCAGCCTGCGTTCCTATGGTCAGAGAAATCCGATCGTAGAATACAAGGTTGAAGCGTTCGACATTTTCGAAGAAATGCAGCAGGCCATGATGGAAACCATCATCCTTTACCTCTATCACATCCAGATCCGCTTTACAACAGATCCGGAAGAAGGGGCGCACCTTGAAAAACCGGAAGCTCCGGCAGCTGAGGATCATTTGAAGGAAGCCGAAGAGCATTATGTCGACGACAATGGAGATGCGGAGACCGAAGCGGCTGAAGAGAAAAAATAAGCACGAATAGCAGTTTTTCTATGATTGAGGATAGGACCTTGATCAGGATCCGCTATATTTAGTTTGTATAATCCAGCAAATGTTATTCATCAGTCTGCCACCTGGCAGCCTGATGATTTGCTGTTTTATTTTATAGTATTAAAAAATAATCACAAAACAGAAAGCGAGATGACTATCAGATGTTGGAAGATTTGAAAAAAACCTTGACAGACCTGCTGAATCATGAAAAAGAAATAAGGGATTCACTTTGACTTACCTCAGCTGAAAGAAAGAATTGCAAGTTACGATATTCAGATGAGTGATCCGACATTCTGGGATGATGCAGATAAAGCCCGTGAGATCTCACAGGCAGCAACAGAAGCCAAGGATGCCTATGATACATACACCCGCCTCTTTGACAGAGCGGAAAGCCTGAAGGATCTTCTGGATCTTGCCATCGAGGAAGATGATCAGGGGATGGAGCCGGAAATTAAGGCAGAGCTTGATGAGCTGAAAGAGATCCTTGATAAAAAGGAGATCGAGCTTCTTCTGAGCGAACCCTACGATGCGAATAATGCCATCATTACCTTCCATGCCGGGGCAGGCGGTACCGAAGCACAGGACTGGACCGAGATGCTGATCCGTATGTATATCAAATGGGCTGAAGCGGAAGGCTTTGCTATCGAGGAGCTGAATATGCTTCCTGGCGATGAAGCCGGTATCAAGAGTGCGGAATACATGGTCAAAGGCAAGTACGCCTACGGATTCCTGAAATCCGAAAAAGGGGTCCACCGTCTTGTCCGTATTTCTCCTTTTGATGCGGCGAAACGTCGTCATACGTCTTTCTCCGCCGTGGATGTCATGCCGGAAATCAGTGATGATGTCGAAGTCGATCTGAACATGGCAGATGTCCGTGTGGATTATTATCGTTCCAGCGGTGCCGGCGGACAGCATATCAATAAGACGAGCTCGGCTGTCCGAATGACTCATATTCCTACGGGGATCGTCGCTGCCTGCCAGAATGAACGCTCCCAGTTCCAGAATAAGGAACAGTGTCTTCGTCTTCTCCGTGCCAAGCTGTATGAACTCGAGCTGAAGAAACGCGAACAGATGACCAAAGACATCGAAGGCGAGCAGCAGGCGATCGAATGGGGCAGCCAGATCCGTTCCTATGTATTCCAGCCGTATACCCTTGTCAAGGATAACCGGACGGGCATTGAAACGGGCAATATCCAGGGCGTCATGGATGGGGATCTGAATCCTTTCATTGAAGGCTTCCTGAAACAGAACAAATTCAACATCAAAGCAAAGTAAAAGGATGGATAGAATGAAAGGTTTACAACAGACCGTCTTCAAACTGCTAGCCGTTCTGATTCTGATCGGAGCCATGGCGGGAGCCTGGATTTCCTGGCAGCGTTACCATGTAGAAGCGGCTGCCCAGACCGTTGAAATGGTCTACGATTATAACAATATCCTGGATAGTGCAGCTGTCGAGCGAACCACCACAGATGCGCTTTTTGAGCTGTATCGTAAAAATGGTGTGACTTCGCTTGCGGTCTATGATGAAACCCCGGAAAAGCTCGTAAATCACAATTTCATTCGTGTATATCGTGGTTATGAATTTCAGGCGCGGCATCCGGAGATTTCGGGCATCCTGCCGGATAAGATCTATATCCAGCCGGTGGATACAGCGGATGGAAGCACCTATTTTAAGGAAATGGCTGACCATCTCTCGCTTCTTTACAGCAGGGATGAGGTCAAGGCGATTTCAGAAAATGGGGTTGAAGCTCTTGAAGTCTCTGGCGTCTATGATAAATTCATGACGATGCCGCTTGGCATTTTCACAAATACGGTCAAACGCGCCGGATCGCATGGCTTTTATGTTGTCCTTCGTCCGGCTAATGTGGCGCATGCGCCCAAGGCCTTCATCGATGATTTTTTCCACGCGGTCGATGCTTCGGATAAAGTCAGCGGTGTCATTTTCCAGGGAAAAGAAGTTTTCGGCTACAAGGAATATCAGAAGGAAGTCACTGAGGGGCTCAACCAGCGGCGCATCCCGATCGTTATGATCGAAGCGCAGAGTCAGCTTGGCTTTGAACCGCAGGCAGGACTGCTGGATATGGCACATCATTCGGATTATCATCTGGTGCGTCTCTATGCGATGTCCAAGGATGAGCTGATCAAGCTAAATCAGAAAGAAGCCGCGGCTCGATTCTATATTTCGGATATCGAAAGAAATATCCGTATGAATCTTTTCCCATCGTATAAGTTTGCACTTGATGGAAAAACGCTCTCTGAGACGAATGCAGCATACATCGCCGGCGTCAGGGATCGTCTGGAAAATCATGGCTTCTCTGTCGGCAAAGCCTCTGTGATGGATGCCTATTTCCCGGAGAAACCGCTTCGCGCTGTCGCTATGGCAGGTGCGGTATCTCTTATCGTTCTGACTCTGCTTTTGCTCATTCCGCACCTTTCTCGGTATGGAATGGCAATAGAAGTGGTGGGGCTCATCGGGGCAGAAGTGCTTTACTGGTTCCTCCATGTGAATATCCTTCTGCAGCTTCTGGCACTTGGCGCGGCGGTCTGCACGCCTGTTGTCGTTGTGTCTCTCTTCCTTCAGTATTGCTTAAAAAAGAAAGACACAGCTTTTTCAGAAGTCGGCTGGGGACGTCTCTTCGGCGAGTCAGTCATGATCCTTTGGGGGTGTGGGATCCTTTCCCTGATCGGAGCCTGCTTTGTCAGTGGTCTTCTGAGTGATATCCGTTTCTTTTTGGAAATGGAATATTTCCGTGGCGTCAAAGCGACTTTTGTGTTGCCGCTGGTTCTGATTTCCGTTGTCTACATCCAGAAATTCCCATTCTTTGGAAAAACTGTGACATCCGATAAGGATTTTGTTTCTTTTGTCAAGAAATTCTGCTCGATCCAGATTCGTCTGGGACTTCTTGCAGGACTTGGCGTTCTGGCCATTGTCGGCCTTGTCTTTATTGGACGCAGTGGTAACAATGGGGCTCCTGTTCCGCAGTTTGAGATCGCGCTTCGCCGTTTCCTCGAAGATGTGATGTATGCACGCCCCAGAGAGAAGGAATTCCTCTTCGGACATCCTGCTGTGCTTGTCTCTCTTGCTGCGCTCTATCGGAAATGGCCGCAGCTCCTGCACTATTTCCTGATCGTCGCCGTGACGATCGGGCAGGGATCTATGGTGGAAACTTTCGCACACATGAGGAGTCCGTTTGTTCTTAGCTTTATTCGTGGACTGGATGGTCTGGCCGCCGGCACGCTCTCTATGGTGGGCGCACTTCTTGCAGTCATGATCCTTGTCCGTCTGACGAAGTTCTTTGGAGAACGATATGGCAAAGTATAATATTGTGATCTCCGGTTATTATGGATTTCATAATGCAGGGGATGAAGCGATGCTGCTTGCCATACTACAGGCGCTTCGGAAGACCTTCAACGCGCCCTCTATCACTGTGATCTCGGGAAATCCTTCGGATACGGCAAGAACATTCGGAGTGAAGGCTGTGCCTCGCTTCGGCATTCTGCCGATCCTCTCATCTCTTTTTCGGACAGATCTCCTGATCAGTGGCGGCGGGAGCCTGCTGCAGGATGTGACCAGCTGGAAAAGCATGATCTATTATCTCACCATCATCATTGTTGGTGTGCTTTTCCGGAAACAGGTCTTCCTCTATTCGCAGGGGATCGGTCCTGTGCGTTACCGCATCATCCGTATTATACTGAAGCATGTATTAAACCATGTGGATGCCATCACGGTGCGTGACAGTGAGTCGAAGGGATTTCTTCAGCGACTCGGAGTACATCGCACTATTTATACGACAGCGGACGCTGTACTTTCTCTTGATCCTGTTTCTTTGGAGAAAGGGAAGGAAATCCTCGCAAGGAATCATGTGGACCCTTCGAAGAAACGGGTCGGTATCGCCATACGCAGCTGGGCGGATACTTCTCGCTGGATGAAGCCGCTTCGTGCCTATATCGAGCGGCTCACCCGGGAGAAGGACTGCTCGGTCGTCTTGATTCCGATGCAGTTTCCGGAAGACAAGCGCGCAGCGGAAGCAGAGATCGAAGAGAGCGACCGAGTCCATGTGCTAAAAGAATCCTACAGCATTGAAGAGTTGATTTCACTCATGGGAAATATGGATGTCGTCGTGGGTATGCGGCTGCATGCCATGATCTTCTCTGCTTTGATGCATGTCCCTTTTCTGGGTATCTCTTATGATCCGAAAATCGATAATTTCTTGGCACTGATTCATAGAAAAGCATCTTGCTCGATTCATCATATGGATGCTGAAACATTGTACAAGGATACTTGCCGTTTCCTGGATGCGCCGGTCTCGCCAGAAGAATGGAAGCAGGTCGACGAGCTAAGAAAACAGGCTTGTGAGAATGTAAAAATATTGAAATCTTTAGTGAATCACAAGGAGGAAAACAAATGAGTCAGCTGACAGCAGAAGAGCTTACTGCTCTCAAAAGCAAGGCAAAAGATGTACGCATCGACATTTTGAAAATGATCACCAAAGCCAACTCCGGCCATACGGGTGGTTCTCTTTCCGCCGCGGACATCCTGACCTTACTGTTTTTCCATGAAATGAAGGTAGATCCCAAAGATCCGAAGAAGGCTGACCGTGACCGTCTGGTCCTTTCCAAAGGCCATGCAGCACCGGCCCTTTATGCCGTACTGGCAGAAAAAGGATATTTCCCCAAAGAAGAACTGGATACACTTCGTCAGGCAGGTCATATGCTGCAGGGGCATCCGGACATGAAACATACACCGGGTGTCGACATGACGACAGGTTCTCTGGGGCAGGGCATCAGTGCTGCCTGCGGTATGGCGCTTGCTTCCAAGATGAACAAGGCTGACTGGAGAGTGTATGCGATCCTAGGGGATGGCGAACTCGAAGAAGGACAGGTCTGGGAGGCAGCCATGTATGCGGCGCATTACAAGCTCGACCATCTGACGGCTTTCGTAGATAACAACGGGTTGCAGATCGATGGACCAATCACAGAGGTCATGTCCTCACTTCCTATCGGAGAAAAATTCCAGGCTTTTGGCTGGCATGTCATTGAAACTGATGGGCATGATATGGAAAAACTTCATGAAGCCATTGAAGAGGCAAAGACCATTTCCGGCAAACCGACCATGATCGTCATGAAGACGGTCAAGGGCAAAGGCGTACCGGAAATTGAAAACCAGGTCGGCTGGCATGGCAAGGCACCAAGCAAAGAAGAATGTGAAAGATTTATTAAAGCAGTGGAGGCAGAATGATGGGTAAGGCAACTCGTGACGCATACGGTGAAGCACTGAAAGAACTCGGTGCTGTAAATCCTGATATCGTAGTTTTGGATGCTGACCTCTCTGCATCCACCAAGACGCAGGTTTTTGCCAAAGCATATCCGGATCGTTTCTTCGATACTGGCATTGCTGAAGGGAATATGATGGGCGTGGCAGCGGGTCTTGCTGCGGCTGGCAAGATTCCATTCGCTTCGACATTTGCTGTTTTCGGTGCGGGCAGAGCATATGAACAGATCAGAAACTCCATCTGCTACCCGAAACTGAATGTCAAAGTGGCGGTCACTCATTCCGGCCTGACGGTCGGTGAAGATGGTGCGACCCACCAGATGCTCGAAGACATTACACTCATGCGTGCGCTGCCGAATATGACGGTCGTCGTTCCGGCTGATGCCGCTGAGACGAAAGCTGTGATCAAGTGGGCAGCGGACTACCATGGTCCGGTGTATATCCGTATGGGCCGCGCGAAATGCGATGATATCTGTCCAGAGGATTATACCTTCACTCCGGGCGTTTCTTATGAAGCGGTTTCCGGTAGTGATGTGACCATCATCGCCTGCGGTATCATGGTCGCTAAAGCCGTGAAAGCAGCAGAGCTTTTGAAAGAAAAAGGAATTTCTGCGCGTGTGATTAACATGAGCTCCATCAAACCGATCGATGAGAAAGCCATCCTGAAAGCGGCAGAAGAGACTGGTGCGATCCTGACCTGTGAAGAACATACGGTAAAAGGTGGGCTTGGCGGCGCTGTCGCTGAGGTACTTTGTCTCCATAAACCGGTACCGATGTCTATGATCGGAACGGAAGACACCTTCGGTGAATCCGGCAAGGCTGATGATCTGCTCGAAAAATATGGTCTCACCGCAGAACACATTGCAGAAGAAGCAGCCACATTGATCGCCAGGAAGTGAGGATTTAATGATTACGTTTGATCAGGTGTCCCTGCAGTACGATGCAAAACACACCGCACTCAGTAACATTAATATTCATATCGATAAAGGGGAGTTCGTTTTTATCGTGGGCCCTTCCGGCGCCGGTAAATCGACATTTGTTAAAATTTTGACGCATGAGCTGGTGCCCGAACAGGGCACAGTCGTTGTCAATAGTCTTACGATCAATAAGCTGAAATCCAGTAAAATCCCATACTATCGGCGTACGCTGGGGATAGTATTTCAGGATTTCAGACTGCTCTCCGAAAAGACCGTATACGAAAATATTGCCTTTGTTCTTCGCGTTACGGGGGCAAAGAGCCGTGAGATCAAGCCGAAGGTACAGCGTGTGCTGGATCTAGTCGGACTGCGCGGAAAGGAGAAGGAGCTTCCTTCCAAGCTCTCGGGTGGTGAACAGCAGCGCGTGGCGATTGCCCGTGCTCTGGTGAACCAGCCGATCCTTCTCATCGCGGACGAACCGACGGGAAATCTGGATCCGAATACGTCGGAAGATATCATGAAGCTGTTCAACGAGATCAACCACATGGGGACGACCATCATCATGGTCACTCATAACAAAGATCTGGTCAATGCGATGCATAAACGTGTCGTCATGATCGAAGAAGGGCATATCGTGAATGATGTAAAAAAGGGAGGCTATGACCTGAATGTTTAGTTCATTATCCTATTTCTGGGGTGAAACATTCCGTTCCCTTTTCAGAAATCGCTTCATGGCCATCGCTTCCGTCCTGACCGTGACATTATCTATGTTTATCTTGGGCGTCTTTCTTTCAGCCGTGCTGAATATCAACCACATGGCGTCTTACCTTGAAAATCAGGTCGAGATGACGGTTTATCTGAAGGACGGACTCACGACCGATCAGGTCATGGGTATCGGCAAGTATCTGAAAGCACAGCCCGGCATGAAGGAGATCAAATTCACAAACAAAGACCAGGCGATGAAGGATTTCCGTGAACGCATGGGGGATCAGCAGGGGCTTCTCGATGCTATCAATGGCAATCCTCTCCCCGCATCGTACCAGATGTCCTTCCAGACGCCGGAGCAGCTGAAAACAGCGGCGGAAGTTGTCGCCAAGTATCAGGGCGTCGAAACTGTCCAGTATGGGAAGGATATCATCGAACAGCTTTATAAAGTTGCACAGGTCATCCGTCTCTCGGGAATCGTACTCATCATCTTCCTGGCTGGTGCCGAGCTCTTTATCATTTCTAATACCATCCGCCTTACGGTTTTTGCCAGAAGAAGAGAGATCCAGATCATGAAGTACGTCGGTGCCTCCAATGGCTTCATTCGCTGGCCTTTCCTTTTCGAAGGCATGGTCATCGGTTTTTTAGGCTCCGGATTTGCTTCGCTCATTCTGTGGGAAGGCTATAAAACGGTCGTCTCCGAAATGGCAGCAGCTGGTCTTGTCTTCATTCCGATGATTCCGCTCTGGCCATTTATGGGATATACCACGCTCATTATTTTGGCGGCAGGCATTGTGATCGGTGTCATGGGGAGTGCCATTTCGCTCCGTAAGTATATGAAGGTGTAATCATGAAAACACATCAGAAGATACTTTCGGCAGCGATCGCCTCTTTGCTGCTGACAGGGGCGGTGGTTCCCTCGATCGCAGACGATCTGGAGGATGAGCTGCAGGATATTCAGGGGCAGATCGATGAGTCACGTTCTTCACAGGAGAGCTGGCAGCAGGTCATCGAAGATGTCGCTGTCAAGTTGAAAGCCATTCAGGCAGACCTTGATGCGGCGAATGCCCGTCTGAAGAGCATTCAGGACGAGCAGGCGAAAGTGAATGCGGAGATCCGCCAGACGGAGGAAGAGATCCGCAAAGCGCAGGCCTATCTGGAGCAGCGCCAAAAGGTGCTGAATCTTCGTGTGCGTTCGATCTATAAATTCGGACAGCTGAATTATCTGGAAGTCATTATGGGGGCGAAAAGCTTCAACGATTTTGCGAACCGACTGGAACTTTTGAAACGCATCATCCAGTCTGACTACAGCCTGATTCTGGAGATCCAGGATCAGAAGGCAAAAATCGAAGCAAAGAAAGCCGAATTGGAGCAGGATCGGGCACGGCTCGATGCATTGGCAGAAGAAGCGAAGAAGGTACAGGCAGAGGTCGCGAAGAAGAAAGCCGAGCAGCAGAGAGTCCTCGATAATGCGAAAGCCAATAAGGCGGCAGCAGCACAGATGGAGCAGGATCTCATTGCCCGTTCCAATGCGGTCAAAGACCTCATTCAGGAGCGCATCCGTCAGGCAGAGGCGGCAAGGCAGGCGCAGCAGGAAGAAAGCGGCGGTAGTGATGATAACTATGTGCAGGGCACAGGTCAGCTTTCCTGGCCATGCAGCGGTGTCATCACGTCTCCCTACGGATATCGTACCCATCCGATCTTCGGGCGTACCATCTATCACTCGGGGATGGATATCGGTGTCGACTATGGTACGCCGATCCATGCAGCAGACAGCGGGACTGTCATTTATTCCGGCTGGATCAGCGGCTACGGCAATGCCGTCATCATTGATCATGGCGGCGGTATGCAGACGCTGTATGGGCACAACCAGTCTCTCAATGTATCGGAAGGGCAGTCCGTGTCAAAAGGAGACGTCATTGCCTTTGCTGGCTCGACCGGAAACTCGACGGGGCCGCACTGCCATTTCGAAGTGGAAATCAATGGGCAGGCTGTCGATCCTATGGGATATTTATGATGAAAAAACAAATCTGGCATTTTTTCAAAAACTATGCGCCCGGCTTTGTGCTGGGGGTGGTATGTACCGCATCTTTGGCTGGAGGTGCGGTATTCCGCTTTACGGATGATCCGAAGGCACTCATTACATTCCTGCTTGATTTTCAGGAGATCAAGCAGAACTACTTCCGTCCGATAGAGGATAAGACGCTCTTTGCTGGAGCATCGCAGGGGATGTTTGCCTCTGTCGGCGATCCTTATACCATGGTACTTTCCGGGGATGCGTATGAATCCTTCATGCAGAGCGCTACGGGAGAATATGGCGGGATCGGCGTCGTCATGGGGCAGGGAGAGAACAGCAGGCCGGTCATTTTGAAGGTTTTCGACCGTGGTACAGCGCATGATGCAGGGCTTGATGCCGGAGATGTGCTTCTTTCCATCGATGGCAAAGAAACGGATGCACTCGGTCTTACAGGGACGGCATCGGCTGTCCGTGGAGAAAAAGGAACGACGGTAGAGATCGATGTCAAACGCAATGGCGAAACCATGCATTTTACCGTGGAACGGTCAGAGATCTCCATGCCGACGGTGCAGAGTGCGATGGCCGGTGACGATATTGGCTATATTCATATTTTCTCCTTCGGGAAGCACACCGCCGCTGATTTCCGTGACCAGCTCGCTTCTTTGAAGATCGCCGGAGCCAAGAAACTCATCATTGACGTTCGCATGAATCCGGGCGGGATGATCTATGCAGTGACTGATGTGGCGAATCAGATACTCACCAAGGGAACGGTCGTGAGCTATCACACCAAGAATGGCGAGTCAGAGTCCTATGATATCGAGGGAATAGAGGATCCTTTGCCGATGGTTGTCCTGATCGATAAGAATAGTGCCAGTGCTTCTGAGATCCTGGCCGGTGCGGTGCAGGATAAACAGGAAGGAACCATCATTGGGGAAAATTCCTATGGCAAAGGGACGGTGCAGGCGGTCTTTGACGCCGGCGAGCAGAAGGCACTAAAGATCTCTATCGCAGAGTATCGGACGCCTTCTGGGAAGACGATCGACAAGGTGGGCATCCATCCGGATATTGAAGTTTCGCAGACAGGATTTCCTTTCGATCCCTCCACCGACTCTGTCTATCAGAAGGCAATCGAAGTACTGTCCGCCGAGAGCTGACCGGTTTCCTTGGGACGTTGCTCCCGGGGAGGGCGTCAGGCTTCTGCTGCTGGGTATTGATCTTTTATAACGAATGAGGGATACGCATGGATACGATCAAACTGACTCGCATGGCCTTTTTTGGCTATCACGGTGATGAGCCGGAGGAGACGAAATTAGGACAGCGTTTTTATATCGATGTGGAGCTGCATCTTGATTTATCCAAGGTCGGAGAGACGGACTGTCTCGAAGACTCTGTGAATTATGTAGCGGTGTACCAGATGGTGAAAGAACGGGCGGAGGGCGGTCCGTATAAGCTGCTGGAACGCCTCGCTGGCGTAATCAATGCAGATGTTCTCGCTGCTTTTCCGCTGGTAGATGAGATTACGACCACGGTTCACAAACCAGGTTCTCCCATTCCCGGGATTCTGGACGATGTATCAGTGACACTGACCAAAAAGAGAGAAAAATGAATCAAAAATATATCATTTCCCTTGGATCCAACCAAGGGAATTCGCTGGCCATTCTGAGGCGGGCGGCTGCAACGCTCGAGGCGGCAGAGGGCCTTCATATCGAGAAGAAGTCTGCCATCTATGAGACGCTGCCCTGGGGCAAAACCGACCAGCCCGTTTTTCTGAATGCTGTGATGGAGATCAGCTGGGAAGGTCCTGCCGACGCTTTGATGGCGCTTTTGCTGTCTGTCGAAAAAGAGTTTGGACGCACCCGCGATGTGCATTGGGGACCGAGGACGCTGGATCTGGATCTGATTTACAGTGATGGCATCCAGAGTGATACCCCATTTCTTCATTTGCCGCATCCCTATTTCTGGGAGCGGCCTTTTGTGCTGGTCCCGATGGCGGATGTCTGCCCGGATTTCATGTATCAGGGGACATCCATCCTATCTCGTATTTGGACACTTCATGGAGAGAAAGAGGTCAAGCGGACAGCGTATGGCTGGGAGGGAGAAGAATGACTGAAAAGATCCCGATGATCGCAGATGTGCGTGCGGCGGCTGCTGCGGCAGCGCTTCCGCCTTTTGTGATGGATACCGCGATGGGGCCGCAGCTTGCGAAAGAGTGCGCGGCGCAGCTGTCTCATTCCTGGGAGATGGATTCCGCTTCTTCTCCGACAGTTCTGACGGGGATCGCAAGTTCGCAGAAGGCGCTGGCACTCTCGGCGGCCATGCAGTCTTTCGGGACGGCCATCGTTGTCGTGCCGGAGCAGAGGGATATTTTCCGCTGGGAGGAAGACCTTGCTTTTTTTCTGCCGGAGACACCCATTTATTCCTTTCCACTTGTCGAAGAGACCGGCTTTCAGGTGACATTCTCCGGTTCGGAGCGTTTGCGTGACCGAATGCGGACATTGGGAGCCATGCTGACAGGAAGACCGGGCATCATCCTTGCTACGGCCGTGGAAGCGGCGCAGAAGGTGGTCAGCCCATCGCAGCTGGAGGAGAGTGCATTTCAGGTCTCTGTCGGAGAGGAGATAGGATGGAACGCTTTGCAGGAGAAGCTGACGTCTGCCGGCTATGAACGGGTGGATCAAGTCGAGCGCTGCGGTCATTTTGCGGTGCGCGGCGACATCATCGACATTTTCCCTATCAATGAAGAGCATCCTGTCCGCATAGAGCTTTTTGATGATGAGGTCGACAGCGTGCGGCTTTTTGATGAGGATACACAGCGCTCTATCGATGACAGAAAATCGCAGCTTTTCTTGCCGCTTGACGGACAGGGCGGGGGAGAGGCGCTTGTTTTCTCGTACCTTTCGAAGGCTCTTGTCTTTTATGATGAACCGCAGCGGTGTGAAGAGGCATTGAAACGATACTTCAAGGAGGATGCCGCGCATAAAAAGGCGGCGCTATCCTGGAAAGATGTCATCGGACAGGCGCGCAAGGCGAAGAATAAGGAAATCGTATGCACTCTGCTCAAGCGAAAACTGACAGGCTTTGATACGGAGCGGGATGTGGCATGGCAAGGTCACACCATGACGAACTACCAGCGGCAGATCCCTATCTTCATGGAGGATCTTAAAAATCTGCTCGCGAAGGGATGGAAAGTCCTCTCTCTCGCACCCCGTCCCTCGGAGGAAAGGGAGCTTTCTGCCCTGTTTTCTGATTTCCATATCCCGCAGAGCCGCACGCTGGAAGCGGGGAAGGTCACGCTGATCCATGGCCTTCTGTCGGAGGGCTTTGAGCTTACCGATGATACACTGGCTGTCATCACAGCAGGAGATGTACTGGGAAAGCAGAAGGTGCGCCGCGTGCGTTCTGGTCCGAAGGGGAAGCAGATCCGCTATTTCTCAGATCTGAATCCCGGCGACTATGTCGTACAGGCCACGCATGGCATCGGCAAGTACCTCGGGATCCGTACCATCGAGCTTTCCGGCATTCACAGGGATTATATCACGATCCAGTATGCGGGTAATGATAAGCTCTATCTTCCTGTCGAAAAGATCTCGTCGCTGGAAAAATATATCGGCCCGGAAGGGGAAACGCCGAAGCTCCATGACATGGGGAGCAGCGCGTGGACGAAGGCGCGGGCGAAGGCCAAAAAGTCCATCGAGGAACTGGCAGAGAAGCTGCTTGCCGTCTATGCGAAGCGTGAGATCACGCAGGGCATCGCTTTTGCTCCGGATACGGCCGAACAGCGTGAATTCGAAGACACATTCCCCTATGTGGAAACGACAGATCAGCTGCTGGCGATCGACGCCATCAAAAAAGCCATGGAGAAACCGATGCCGATGGATATGCTCCTATGCGGAGATGTGGGCTTTGGCAAGACGGAAGTCGCGATGCGAGCTGTCTTCAAATGCATCATGTCTGGCTATCAGGCATTCGTCCTTTGTCCGACGACGGTCCTCGCGGAGCAGCATTATAAGAATTTCAAGGAACGGATGGAAAGCTTCGGTGTCCGTCTGGCAGTACTGAACCGTTTCACGACAGCCAAGGAAAAGAACCGCATCTATCAGGAGATGGAAAGCGGCACGCTGGATGTGGTCATCGGTACCCATGCGGTCCTGAATAAGAAGGTGCATCCGAAGAAGCTAGGGCTTCTCGTCGTCGATGAAGAGCAGCGCTTCGGTGTCGTGCAGAAGGAGAAATGGAAATCTCTGGCATCCGGCATCGATGTGCTGACACTGTCTGCGACACCGATCCCTCGTACCCTTCACATGAGTCTCACCGGCGTCCGCGATATGGTGACGATCACGACGCCGCCATCGAGTCGCCATGCGATCCAGACGTATGTGACGGAGTACGACGACCATATCGTCAAAGATGCGATTCTCCGTGAGAAAGAGCGAGGCGGGCAGACGTTCTTCGTCTACAACCGCATCGAAACGATCGGTGCGATGGCTGACCATTTACGAAGCATTCTTCCCGAAGATGTGACCATCGGCATCGCCTATGGGCGCATGGAAGGGCGGCAGCTCGAAAAGGTCATGCTCGATTTCTATCAGGGAAAGTATGACGTCCTCCTCTGCACGACGCTCATCGAGAATGGTCTGGACCAGCCGAATGCGAATACCATGCTTGTCTATGATGCTGACCGCCTGGGGCTTTCACAGATCTATCAGATGCGAGGGCGCGTCGGCCGTTCAGAAAAGATCGCACGGGCGTGGTTCTTCTACCGGCGGGGGAAGGTGCTTTCCGAAGTGGCAGAAAAACGACTGGATACGATCCGTGAATTCACCGAGCTCGGAAGCGGCTTCAAAGTCGCCATGCGGGATCTGGAGATCCGCGGTGCCGGAAATCTTCTCGGGAGAGAGCAGCATGGTAATATCGCCAGCATCGGCTTTGCGGCATACTGCTCCATGCTTGAAGAAGCGGTGGAGCGACTGCGCGCCGTCCGTGAGAACCGGCCTGTACCGAAGAAGCTGCCGAATACCACGATCGAGTTCCGTCAGGATGCGTATCTTGACAGCGGATATATCGCAAATCAGGAACAGAAGATGGAGATCTACCGACGCCTTGCGGCGATCGAAGATGAGAAAACACTCACCGATCTCATCGATGAGGTGATCGATCGCTTCGGTACGCCAAGCCAGCCGGCGGAGAAGCTCTTCCGTATCTCAGAAATCCGTGTGAAAGCACGTCATCTGGGGATCGGAAGCATCATCGACGAGGGGGACAGCCTCCTTGTCACCTGGGCTGATGAAAGCTTCATGCATGGGTGGGATCCGATGAAGCTTCCAAAGACATGGCTTCCGTATCTGAAATTCCTTCCGGGATCTCCAGCCAAGCTCCGTATCCATAAGGCACTTATCAAAGGGACAATGACAGACTGGATGGCTGACTTTATGGATGAGCTGAAAAGGGAAACAGGGAAACAATGACCATGACCGGATCTGTTTCGCTGACGTCTTTCACACAGCTTTGTCCCCGAACATATTCCATGAAACGAATTGACCTTTACAATTTCGCTTAAATCTGATATGACTATATAGTAACGCCTGCGAGAGTCGATCTCGCAGGGAGTCATATGTTGCAAAAAGGTGAAACATGCGTAAAAATTCTTTTATTCAAGGGGCATTGATCCTGACTATTGCCGGGATCATTGTCAAATTCATCGGTGCTTTCAGCCGCATTTACCTCTCGCGCCTGCTCGGCGGGGAAGGGATCGGACTGTATCAGATGGCATATCCGATCTATCTGCTCTGTCTTTCTGTTTCTTCTGCGGGACTGCCGGTCGCGATCTCCATCATGGTCGCAGAAAGAAATGCGGTGAACGACTATTTCGGCGGACAGAAGGTCTTCCGTATTTCCATGATCGCACTCATCATGACGGGAGTCCTCTTCAGCGGACTGCTCTTCTTCGGCGCACAGTGGTTGGTCGATACCGGCATCGTGCGTGACCAGAGAGCGTACTGGTCGCTCTTGGCCCTCTCTCCGGCGGTTTTCTGCGCGACGCTGCTCGCGACGCTGCGCGGGTATTTCCAAGGGCTGCAGCTGATGACGCCGACAGCGGTCTCGCAGATCTTAGAGCAGGTCGTCCGTGTGGTGACGATGATCGCTTTCGCGGTCATCCTGCTGCCGTATGGTCTGGAGTTCGGAGCTGCGGGTGCTACGCTGGGAGCAGCACCGGGTGCTTTTATGGGGATCCTTGTCCTGATCGGGTTCTATTACATGACAAGAAACTGGCGTAAGGAGCTGGCCTCTGAGCAGGATACCTCTATCAAGCCGCAGAGTGCGATGTCGATCATCAAAAGACTGCTGGTCCTTGCCATTCCGGTCTCTTTAGCGAATATCATGCTGCCGATCGTTTCGAATATCGATCTGCTGATCGTGCCGCGTCGTCTGGAAGTGGCAGGATTTGCTGTCGAAGAAGCGACGACACTCTTCGGCTATCTGACAGGCATGGCGACGGCGCTCGTCAATATGCCGACTATCGTGACGGCGTCTTTGGCGGCCAGTCTGGTGCCTGTCATTTCGGAAGCCATCGCGCAGAAGAAGGATGATGTCGTCATGACGCGTACAGACACGGCGATGCGTCTGGCCAATCTCATCACGATACCTGCTTTCATCGGGATGTGTGTTATCGCGACTCCGATCTCCGATATGCTGTACGCGACCCGCGATGCCGGTCCGTGTATCGCCGTCATGAGCTTCGGCGTATTCCTGCTCGGTGTCCAGCAGGTCACGACAGGCGTGCTGCAGGGGATGGGTAAGACCGCGATCCCATTCCTGAACATGGTCGTTTCGGCGTGTGTGAAGGTCTTCCTCTCTTGGAATCTCACCGCCATTCCGGCGTGGGGCGTGCTCGGCGCAGCATGGGCGACGAATGCGGACTTCGGTGTGGCGGCTGCTCTGAATCTGATTTTCCTCTATAAATACAGACGCTATACGATGGACATTCTCCATACCGTGAAGCTTTTCATCGCAGCAGGCATCATGGGCGCAGTCGTGCTCGGTGTGTATCATGCGGCGTTTACCCTGATCCACAGCAATACCCTTTCGACACTCGCCTCCATTGCTGTCGGCGGCGTGGTCTACCTTGTAGCCATCGTCGTCATCCGTGCGGTAAAGCCGGAAGACGTACAGGGCGTGCCGAAGATCGGACCCAAGCTCGCGGCGATGGTTTCCCGCATGAGCTTTGGGAAGTGACTAGTGGCTAGGGATTGGTAGCTAGTGGCTAGGGATTAGAATCTCACATTCTGCTTTTTTCGAAATCAAAAAGGCCATGGATTGTATCGCATTGCGATATTCTCCATGGCTTTTTTGTAATGAAAACAAATTGAGACTAGCTGTCCAGTGGGAAAAATTTCTAATCCCTAGCTACTAATCCCTAGCTACTTCCTGAATACTAATTTCAGTTCCCAGTCCCTAGTCACCAGTCACTAAAAACTCACATGTGGCGATAGAGGCCGATGACTTTGCCGCGGATGATGACTTCTTTGGCAATGATCGGCTGGTACTCATCATTTTCCGGCTGCAGACGGATGTGATCCTCCTCTTTGTAGAAGCGCTTGACGGTTGCATCTTCATTGCCAATGAGTGCGACTACGATGTCGCCATCCTGCGCGTCATCCTGCTCGGAAACGATGAGGTAGTCGCCTTCATGGATGCCTGCATTGATCATGCTGTCGCCTCGAACGATGAGCATGAAGCAGTTGTTATCCTTGCCGATGAGTTCGGCCGGCAGGGGATAGACGGACTCCGTGTGTTCATCTGCGGTGATCGGTTCGCCTGCACGGACGGCTCCGACGAGCGGCATCGGGATCATCTTCTTGCGGCGCCAGGTATCGGCTACGACTTCGATCGCGCGCGAAGAGTCAGGATTCTTACGGATCGCGCCCTTAAGTTCCAGACGCTTCAGATAATTGTGCACGGTGGATGTCGAGCGCAGACCGACCGCCTCTCCGATCTCGCGGACAGTCGGGGGGAAGCCGCTGTCCCAGATCTTCTGACGGATAAATTCAAGAATCGATTTTTCGCGTGTGGTCAGTTCATTCGGATTGTTTTTTTTTCTCATGAGAAGGTCCTTTCTTTGATTTCTTGCTCTCAACTTGTTTCTATTATACCTTATTCGAGAGAAAATAGAAACATTTGTTTATTGGAATCCTTGTTTGCAAAAAAGAAATATTGCATTGTTTTATAACAAAATCAATGAGAGGCTTCTGAGGAAACACTGATTCAATCGTTGTCAGATTTTACTCTTGAATTTTTATGCATAGCGAGGAATAACCTGACGCGAATAGCGAGCTATTTAAGGAAGGTTATGACGAAGCTATGTATAAAAATTCTTGTAGAATCTGACTCTGCGATTTAATCAGCGTTTCCCTCATATTTCCATTGGTAATCCATTTCTGTATCCATTATAATAATGAAAATATGACTTCACCGATTTCTATGAAGGAGGATACGAATGAGCTATCAAGAAACATATAAAGACTGGCTGACGTGGACGGATGAAGAGACGAAGGAAGAGCTCCTGCGCCTGACGGACGAAAAAGAGATCGAAGACCGTTTTTATAAGGATTTGGAATTTGGTACAGCCGGGCTGCGCGGTATCATGGGCGCGGGCACGAACCGCATGAATCGCTATACGGTCGCCAAAGCGACAAGAGGGCTTGCTGATTATCTGAAAAAGGAGCATCCGAAGACTTTTTCACAGGGCGTGGTCATTGCCTATGATTCCAGAAATCATTCCGATGACTTTGCGAAAGAAGCCGCTCGTGTGTTGACATCGGCCGGGATCCCCGTTCGCATTTTCGAAGAACTCGAACCGATTCCTGTACTTTCTTTTGCGGTCAAATATTTCCATGCCGCGGCCGGTGTGGTCGTGACAGCGAGCCACAATCCGGCAGAATACAATGGATACAAGGTCTATGGTGCCAATGGCGCGCAGCTGGTGCCGAAGGATGCAGACGTCCTGACGGCTTATGTCGAAGCGGTGACAGATCTTTCGCATATCGAGGATGAGGGAAATGATGCCCTCATGAACTGGCTGGGACATAAAACCGTCACCCGCTTTCTGACCGCGATTTTCCGGCAGTCCCTGTATCAGGGAAATCCGCCGCCGCTCTCCATCGTCTACACACCGCTTCACGGCAGCGGGGCAAAGCCCGTCCGGGCCATTCTGTCGGAAGCCGGTTTCACCGATGTGCATATCGTGAAGGAGCAGGAGCTGCCGGATGGCGACTTCCCGACCGTCTCTGCGCCGAATCCGGAGAATGAAGATGCTCTCTCGATGGGAATCGCCCTCGCCAAAGAAGTGGGCGCAGATATCGTCATCGGGACTGACCCGGACAGTGACCGCATCGGCAGCGCAGTACGAAAAGGGGATGACTTTGTCCTGATTTCCGGAAATCAGATGGGCGCACTCCTGACATACTTCCTCTGCCTTACTCGAAAAGAGACGCTGACACCGGCATCCACCATGGTGAAGACGGTCGTGACCGGTGAGCTTGGCGCAGAGATCGGACGCCGCTATGGCCTGAAGGTCGTAGAAACGCTGACCGGCTTCAAGTATATCGGAGAAAAGATCTCCCAGTGGGAAAAGGATCCCGCGCATGACTTCTTCTTCGGCTATGAAGAAAGCTACGGCTACCTTGCCGGGACGCACGCACAGGATAAAGATGCGGTCGTTTCTGCCATGCTCATCTGTGAAATGGCGGCTTACTTCAAGAATGAGGGAAAGACGCTTTCCGATGTGCTCGATGAGCTCTATACCGACTTCGGCTACTACTACGACAAGACCACATCCTATACCCTGAAAGGGATCGAAGGCCTTGCAAAGATCCGCGGCATCATGAAGCATCTCCGGGACATCAATGTGAAGGAGATATTCCCGGAGATCGACTCCGTCACGGACTTTGAAGTCGGCATCGGTGACCTGCCGAAGGAAAATGTCCTGAAATATAAGGTAAAGACAGGCGGCTGGATGGCCATACGCCCGAGCGGCACGGAGCCGAAGATCAAGATCTACTATTCCCTCAAAGGGAAAGACGAGAAAGAGGCTCGGGATGCATTTGCTGACTTCAAGGCAAGATGGGAGAAGGAATTGGGATTGTGAGCCGCCGACGGCGAGGGATCACGCTTGCGGTACTCTTCTTTCGAAGCCTTCCCCGTCGGGGAAGGCGGATGAGGAGAGATGCGTCATTTGAAGAACGCAGGACATCTCCCAAGAGACAAGCCTTGAACCTCTCATCCCTTAGTGTAAAATTTTACTCGGTAGGGAAATTTTCCAGAAACAATAAAAGAGGAA
>OLGJ01000478.1_pt1 | contig 24138 bp, 9 predicted proteins | sample 1605431 | NCBI WGS metagenome assembly OLGJ01 (sample SAMEA3888920, study PRJEB22519) | human gut metagenome | biome: human gut; feature: human-associated habitat; material: faeces | place: Denmark | collected 2009
AGGCTCGGCAGACCTGCTGACTGCAGTCGGCAGAGCTGCTGACTAGGCTCAGCAGGTCTGCTGAGCCTAGTGGCAACCTTCGAGAAGCAGTCTCCTTCAACTCGAGAAGCAGTCTTCTAAAACTAAAAGAGACGTCTCTTTGAACCCAAAGAAACGTCTTCTTTCGCTTATTCAATCATATCCTTTCGCTTATTCAAACATCTGAATACGCTTATTCAATCATAATCTTCTGCTTATTCAAACATCTGAATTCTCCAGCAGAACTATCTTCTTCCCCCGGAAGAGCCGGATGCTTTGTAGAACTTACCTTTCTGGCGGGAGATGAAGATGCCGCCTTGGGTTGAAGTCTTATCTACTTGCTGGCCATTGAGATTATAGATAATCTCTTTCTCATCCTTCTTATGAAGGGTAGGAGAGGCGATGGTAGTTGTGCCGGAAACAATGGCGAAGCGGATGTTTTGCTTGCCCAATGCCAAATTATCCTGATTATTCTGGCTTACCATCTCTTTTGGCAACCAGGCTCTGTTAGCTGCCAGCGTAGAACCGGTATACTTGTAGAAACCGATACCCCAGGTACTTTTGTATGACAAAACGTAACCCTTGTTGTTCTCAACAGGAATCGCTTCATACTTCGGATTAGTTGTCGAATTTACTCTTGGTTGCTGTTGCATCCAGGTCAATTTTCACATCCATTCGATAAGTTTCTTCCGTTTCGTCAGCTTTTATCTCAAGCTGCGTAACGAGAATACCTGCCGTTTTCTGATAGTTGATGGTTGGGGCATCATCGTCTTTGGTGAAATTCCAGGTAGCCGTAGCTTCCTTGTTGAGTTGGAAAAGGTTCAGCAGGTTCGGCTCGAATACAGGTAACATTCTCAGGTTGATAGCCTGGGCTTTATAACGTTTCCCGATTTCGTATTCGCCTCCCTTGCTGTCCTTCCATAAAGCCAGGGTATTTTCCTCGTAATAAAGGGTAGTGTTTCTTGGAATTTTAAACAGGTCGCCTTCTTTTACCCACGTAGCTTCCGGTGATGTTCCTGATGCATGCTCACCTGCATTGTAAGTAATGTGGTAGGTTTTATCCTTTTCCGGTTCTCCGTTTACCCGGATGCCGTTATAATCAAAGTATACACTTCCCTTGTTTCCTGTAGCAATGTTGGTAGCGGCATCCTCTGCCCATGCACTCCCCATCCATCCCATCATCATGAGGAGGATGAGGGAACGGAGCCATTTGCCGGTTGATATCTTATTCTTTCTATTCATATCTTTCTGTTATTTTACCATGATTTTTCTGTTGCCGAAGATGTAGATGCCGCCAGGGAAACCACTGTAGGTGGCGGTGCCAGGACGGATATCCAAAATGCGATAAAGCTGACCGGTGATTGAGAATACCTGCAACTGGGTGGAGTAGGTGCTCTCTATGCGTACACGGTGAGCGCCGATAGGGCGGATGAAGAGGGATTCGCCGGCTGGTGTATCATCGTTACCGTTTATTTCCGGTTCTATCCTGTCGATGCCCGTGGTCTCGCTGATGCGGATTACAGAAGGAACCTCTGAAGAACGGGTTCTGTCATTTGTCATCAATGTTGTCATATAGGTGCGGAATGGCATTACGGTTTGGAGGGTAGACGCATCATCAAATGCAGTACCCACGGCGTTCATACCATAGATGGTTCCGTTGGCTACCTTGGTGGCAGCAAAGCTACCTACATGATAATAACCGTTGTACTGGGTTGCCATAGCCTGGGTGATAGGAATCACGATCGCCTTATCTGCCGGCTCGGTTTCGTTCTCATTACCGAAGGCATGGAAGGTAACGGTTTGCGAAGACTCGTTTGTATTCAAGATGTTGTTATAGAACTTACTTGAAAGGTCGAACTCGTAATAACGGTAACCAGGGAAACGGACCAGATATGGGATTCCCTTGGTCAGTAACTGATAGTTCTTATACTCCTGCTGTTTGCTGTAGTATGGATTAGCATCCTTGTTATAGAAATGTTCTCCGTAGGTTGTTACAAAGAAGTTATTATTAAAGGTGTAATCCTTACTTTCTGCTCCCTCAGCCTGGAAGAGTCCTGCTGTTGTACCTGGACGCTGGAAGGTGGCTGTATTGTTTGTCGTGTTCACCTCTGTCAAACCGCGCAGCCAGTATTCATGATGCAGGTATTTATCACCATAGAAATGGGTGATTTCACCATTGAGCGATGCCTTAACCTTTTGTGCGGTGAATGGCAGGCAGATACCTTCCCAGGCTCCGGTAGCATCCTCAGCATAGTACATCGGCTTGCGCACATACCAGGCATGGTTGGTTACCGAGAATGGGATTGGCACGCAGAAGTCGTTGTTCTCACACTTGTCTCCCTCGCTGTTCTTACCCTCAGGGGTGCGTTCTACGAGGTGGAGGAGAGAGGTGGTATAGCCATCGGCATTATTCTTGAAAATATGATGTCCGTAGATGGTAGTCTCACTCGTGTTCTCCTTGTAGCCGAGTGCATTGTCTGCGATGTCGTAAGCCTCTGTATTGTTGCCGATGTCGTTGGCAGCAGTATATACCAGGAGGTTCTGGCTGACACCCTGCTGGATGCTTAGGTCGCTGAATACCTTGGCATTGTCATTTACCGGTGGGTAGAAGATGCCGTTCTGGTTGAATCCCATGGCTGCCCCCTTGTCGTTCAGGCAGGTGAAGTCGATAGCCGTTGTTGTCGTCTGGTGTACGTAGGTACTCATGAGGCTGTTGGCATTGTTGCTGGCATTATAGTGGAATGCATCGAGCTTCGTGTCGCCATAGTAGCCGGCAGTACGATATATGCGGTTTCTCATATAGCTGTTCTGATGGGAAGCTATCTGGGAAGGATAGAGGTCTGGAAGCTTCTGCAATGACTGTCCCCAGAAGATGAAGTCGTTCATCGGCTGAGTTCCGTCTGCCTGGTTTCCGTCGAACAGTGGAACGTAGCTGACTGCGGATGCTGTACCCTGCGATGCCTTTCGAGCCGCATCGATGGCGTGACTCTGGTCGTGGCGGGTTTCGTTGCTGCCGTAGTTAGGCTGGTCACTGTCTGAACCTTTTCTCAGATAGGTGATACCCGTGTTGTTGCCGGTGATGGCATCGGTACGGTGGGCATACTGGTAGTCGCCGTTGGCATAGTAATCGTAGACGTACTTCAATGCCTCCTTGTCTTGGGCATTCTCCATGTTGTTGCTGTAGCGGGCACGCAGATAGTATTCGTTGAGGTCGTAGCCAACCTTGCCGTATCTGAAGTCGTCTGCCGTATAATGGGTATCAGCCTTGCCGTCCATGTGATAGACGATAGGCTGTATGCCCTTGTTATATTCGAAGCAGCAGTGGTAAGTACCCTTATTGCTGGCAGCGATATTGCCGCTTTCCATACCGAGGTTATAGATGTTGCCCCGGTTCTCTTTGAGGAATGATTTGCCTTGAGCCAGACCCTTGATGACATGTCCGTTGCCATGAAGAGTGCCGGCAAATACAGCATTGCTTCCATCGAAGTCGCTGGTCACGGTGATGTCGTTCTGCAGGATGAATTGGGCATTCTTGCCATATTGTTCCGCCTTGCTTCCCGTACCGGCTCCGATGGTATCCACGAAGTTGATGAATGCCTTCAGGTCGCTGGCATCAGAGATATAGATGCGAGGTTCGGCAAACGTCTTGTCTTCCTTGGTACGCTGGATAGCCTCTGAAAGATGCAGGTTCACACCCTTCTGATGAGGATTCATGCGGTGGTAGTTGTGTACGGTAAACTGGCTGTCGTCTGCCATATCCACCGTAAAGATCTTTTTCAGACCATTCATGGTGATACCCAGCTGTACGCCATATCCGTTCATGAAGTAGTAGGCTGGAATATCCAGATAGTCGTTGGTCTTGTCATATACGCAGTCCTTGAAGAGTCCTTGTGCTTCGCTGCTTCCCTGCTTGTAGGTGTCGTAGCCTGTAGCCTTTTTGTTGATGTCCCATTCGGTATCGTCTTCAAATACCCAGTTTCCCTTTTCGTTTTGCTTGCGCTTTCCTATGCGCCAGTAGTATCCGTTGGCAGAGAACGATTCGTCTGCCTCAATGGAAATCTGGTTTTTCCTGAGTCTGACCATCTCTCCCGGCAAGGCGCAGTTGTCAACAGTTATCTTACCGTTGATGTTAGGACCCTGCACATATTCTATGGTAAGATAGATGGTGTAAGTGTAGATTCGTTCTACCTCACAGTAGTAGTTGGATGATCCTGCTTCTACGTCTGTGATGTTGACCTTAGCATAGTTGTTGTTGGCATCCTTTTTAAAGATTCTCTCAGGGTCTATCTTGGTGTATTCTCCAGCAATGCCGTTCTTGATATAATAATAAGTGCCGGCAGATAGCTTGGTTCTTGTTGCTACCTGTTTGTAATCATTGCCTTCTCGGATGAAGAAGTCGGATGAGGCCACCTTACTGATGATAGGCTTGTTTTTGGTCTCATCTGTATATTCTTCGTATGCACGTCCCTTCAGTACAACGGTGGCAAGACATTTTTCAGAGAGATGCTTCTTGAAATAGTCGGTTGTCGTATTGTTGACAGAGTCTGTCAGCTGGAATGAAATCTTGGCATCGCCATCTGTCAGTTTGGAAGGGAGCCGTCGGTTCTGATAGTTCTTATCTTCGAATACTCCATTCATTGGCAATACGGCAGCGAATCCTTTGCCATCATATTCCTCTGAAGAAGAGGCACCGATGCTGAGCTTGTATTTGCCGGATACGTCCTGATTGTCCATATCCACGTTGCCTTCTGTACCGGCTGGCCGATAGTTGCGCTCTTCCAGGTCGCAGCTGTATTCTGTCTTAGGATGTTCGCTGCGCATCTTCCAGCTCTGAATGGTTACAGGCTGGTTTGGCTTCAGTCCTGAGAGCACGGTGAGACCGTCCTTGTTGTCACTGAAGAAGGTCATCTTGTCCTTGTAGGTATAGCCAGTGATGTGGGCATTGTAATAGTAGTTGAAACCTGTTACATACCAATAGTGAACATCAATATTGTCATCCGGATTTGCTTTTCCTTCATCATCCATACCATAGAATCCGGTAGGAAAGCAGTCGTCAACAACGAAGCGGTTCTGCTTGGCATCGTATGGGAAGACGAAGTTTCCGGTGGTTTCCAGGAAGTCTACCTTGTGTCCGGTTTCTCCCTCTGCCGTTGCCCGTTTATGCACATTGTCGGCATATACATAGCCGCCACCTTCGTCTTCACGAACGTCGATGAGGTTCATCTCCACTACGCCGTAGATAGGACCGTAGAAAATACTGTCGATGACATTCTTCTTGCTGTCATCGTATAACTCCTGTACGTTCTGAATCTTGAGGGCATAGCCTGAGGCGATACCTATCATGTTCTTTGCCGTACCATCATTGCGCTTCTGGAAGTTCTGGTCGTGTTTGTCGATGTAATCCTGTTTTACATCCATATATGACTTGCCTTTGAAGTCGCCATCAGCAGGTACCATACCGGTATTGTTGCGCCATGGTTCGGTCTTGGCATCGTTGAAAGGAACATTCGAAGTTACGGCTCCCACGTAGTGGATGTTGTTGGCAAGACCCATATAGTTGCGTGCACGCTTTGTGGATTTGTCCTGCAACTTGTTGTCGCTCAAGGCTATATTCTTGGCAAACATCTGGATTTCACCCACTCGTGCTATCGAATAAGGAGTCTTGGTGGTTTGGTTGGTGGCATAGTCGCGTGCTCCAAGTACGTTGAAGCAGTTATCCTCCAGTCGCAGGATGTCCATACGCTGGAAGGTATTGATGATCTTCGGATTGTTGATAGTGGTTCCTGCAAAGCCGTAACCCGTCAGGTCGGCACTGCGGAAGCCGGCTGCATACGACTGGTGTCCGTCTCCGAAGATGCCACCTTCACTGTCGTAGGCATATATATTCGTGTCGGTCTCCGACTGATGTTCCGGCTTCTTATATCCGGCTCCATAGAAATAGTTGTCCTGGAGAGAGATGTAACGGTAGTTGCCGTCTTTGTCCATGTAATAGTAGCCGAAGAGGTCGGTACCTGCTGGTAATACGACCGACTTCATTTTCTGATGGGAGATGATGATATGGTCACGGTCAGAGTCGGTTGCAGAATTGTCGGCAACCAGGATGGTGGTGTTACCGCCGAATCCTGTTGTGGTACCATTAGGCAGATCAGACAGTTTTTCCTGTCTTTCCGTGAAAACCTTGTCTATATTGTATTGACGAGTAAATTTCAGAACGGTAGAGTCGTTTGCCATGACAGAAGTACCCTGTGCCACGGAGTAACCGCCACCATAGATAGCTTCTCCAATCTTGATATTGATGTCGTTCCATGTAATAAGTGGTGAAGCCGGGGCTGTAATGATAGTGGTGAAGTCTTTCTCCTTCACGAAGTCCGTAACTCCCTGCTTGCCGATGATGGAAGCATAAACAGCCTGCGAAACCTTGTCACCACTGATGAGTCTGATGCTCTGCTTGATGGTTTCTGAGGCAAGGTCTTGCCGTATCTTTCCGTCCTTTTTCTTATTCTCATGGTCAATATACAGGTTGTTCTTGTCGGTACGGTCCAGCAGATAGATGCCGGAATGCCCGTCTTTTACCTGATAGTAGGTAGGGTAGCCCACCTTTACCTGGGTAGAACCATATACATAGCCAGAATAGGAACCGCCTGTTACCGAACGGAAGACGTGACCATTGAGGATATCCACATTGGTAAGTCCGATGACATTACCCTGCTGACCGCCACCATAGATGAAGTTGGCTGATACACCTGTAGCTCCGTTTACACCGCAAGACTGGAACTTACCATCTTCAGTGGTCTTAGGTTCAGAACATTTCATATCCTTACCCATGATGATATTGGTATTGCCGTAAACATAACTCTCCATACCATATCCGGCACCATAGATGTTGAGGCTGGCGTATTCCGGATTGCTGGCAAGATAATCGTTCGATTTCTCCAGTTTCGCCTTTTCCTTACCGGCAAGCATATCGCTCTGAAGGTCGATGGTAACGTCGCCTCTCACGGTTCCCGTCTTGTAGCAGCCGCCATAAACGCAACCGCCCTGGTAAGCTTCATTGTTTACGATGGTTGGTTCAAACTTGTTCTTGATGGTAAGCTTGATGAAAGGATCGGTAGAGTAGGCACGTCCCAGTAGATAGCCACCCTCATGGTTCACCAGTCCTTTATAGTTGTAGTTGGCATTGTTGCAGCCACCCACAATCTTGTCGGTGATGGTGAGTTCCTCCGGGAAGATATAATTAATTACATTGCCCCTTGCATTTGGATAGATGTTCATGTTGCCACGGTTTCCTCCGCAGCAGAAAGTCTTGATGGTACAGTCTTCCAGTCCTTCACCCGTCTGGGTTCCGTTCCATCGCAGTTCACCCTGGATATCTGTTTCCACTGGCTGGAAATACAGGTCGATGAGGTGAGGATATACGGTTGGTCGGTCTTCCAGCTTGGTAGGGAGATAGAGGGTACCGATATTCTTGTTCGAAGGATTGAACCAGTCGATGGTATCGGCAAGGTTCAGTTCCTGTGTATAGTCCTCCACGTTTCCATTGAGTTTCTGGAACTTGTTCATGAAGTCATTGTCCTCTGATTTGGCGAAGAGTTCATCTCCGTTGCAACCCATGAAGACACGTCCGATGTTCACATGACTTCCAATGTTGATATTGATGTTTCCTACCTTTTCTACAGCCTTGCTATCCTTGCTCTTCACCTTCTGTACGGTGGCAGAGTTTCCTCCTCCATAAACGTCACCGGCGATATTCACCTTTTCAGATGTAGAGTTACCCTTGATTTCGATGTTCACCTTGTTGGTGAGTGGTCGCCATGAATTGATGTTCACAATCTTAGCCGCATCGCTTGCCTCCTTGTAGGAAGGCATGAATTCTCTCATCGGTACGGTATATACCAGAGGAACGGTCTCTGAGTTTGGATCCTCCGGGTTCATAGGGTAATACTCGTTCACCGTCACCTTCTGGTTCTGGTTCTTGTCGAGTGCATACAGGTAGTTACCGTTTCCGGCACCATACACGTTACCGTAAATCTTACCGCCATATATATTAATGTGTGTACCGGAGCCGTTGTTGTCAGTAAAATCACCATCCTTAACGCTTACGTTAACATATCCCGAAACATCGTTTCCGCCGTAAACATTGCCATGGATGAAGATGGCTTTGTTGCTATTTTGGGCTGAAGGATTTCCGATATTTACTGCGGTACTATCGATGACATCACCCATCATACCGCCACCGAAGATGTCATGGCAGTCAATAGCCTTGATATTGACGGTGGTAGAATTTACAGAGTTGTAGAATCCGCCACCAAAGACTCGGCGACAGAAGATACCACCGGATCCTTCTACGTGGGTATTGCCCACCACCTTGCCGGAGTAGCCACCACCCACGATGTCCATCACGGAAAAACCGCTCATGAAGTGCCTGTATTCTTCGCCCTTCTTGATATCGTCTACGTGACCTCTGTTGTTATTTTCTTCCATGTTGATTTTCACATGGGTATCACCCTGAATGACGGTATGTTCTCCATAGCCGCCACCGAATACGCAGAAGTGAGGGGATCCCACCTTATTATATATCTCCTTCCATGCCATGGTTTCGAAGAATTTCTTATTCACTCCATATGCCATCTGGGTACTATCATGCAGCAATCCCTTTTCCATGGTGAGATAGGCATCTTTGCCTACCACGCATGCTTCGTTGCCACCGGCATAGATGTTGTGGTTTACCTTGAACTTCAGTGCCTCGTGGTCGTATTGTGGTGAGTAGATGATACCGTCAATGATGCTGGCTGGTCGCCATGAACGGGTTTCCGGATTCCAGTAAGAGGAGAGCAGAGCCTGTCCACCATTGATCATGATATTGGTATTGCCGGTTACGTCTGCCGAAGTCACGTTCACGGAATCGGTTCCGTTCACGGTCAGGGTGTCGCAGTTACCCCAACCGCCGCCATAGATACCATGGCCTATCTGTCCGTCGGAGATGCTCATGAAGGTATTGCCATATACCGTACCGTTTTCGCATCCGCCGTAGATTCTCTCCAGGAATGCTGGCATGATATCCTTGTTCTTGTCATTGTCTGGATGCTTCATGGCATTGTCGCTCCATGGCTTGATATACTCTTTCGTTGCTTCGTCGAAGTATGGATAGGTGATGTTTGGACGGTCGATGACCAGACTGGTATTGCCGTAGATGCCACCCAGCTTCTTATAGTCGTTGCATTCAGACTTTACGCGTCCTCTACCTCCTGCAAAAACCTGAGAGAAAACGACGCCGCCACGGATGTTGACGAGCGAAGTGTATCTGGCTGGTACCTGGTGGTGTTCGAAGTTAAAGACATCCGGTGCTTCCTTTGCTTTCTCATTTCCCACGTTGGCAACATCGCCACCGCCATATACGCTGCCCAATATCATGGTACGGGCTATCAAGCCGAGGTTGTACCTATATTTGATGTTTCTGCCATAGACATAAACTTCCGTTTTAGGGACGCGTGCCATATTCGGGAAGTCAATCCATGTATTCTGGTTTTTGTCATAGATTGATTCGATACCGGCACCACCGCCATATACATTCTGTGCTACATAGCCTGATTTGATGAATACTCTCGACAGGGTACCTACCTTTCCGAAGTCATAGCTTTCTCCCTGGTTTGCAGTGATGTTACCGATAGGCATGGCACCAACACCGGCACCAAAGATGTTCTCGCAGAAAGGCTGACAGTCGGTTTCTACGTAGGTACTGTCTGTTACATATCCTGAGAAGCCACCGCCGTGGATAGCCTGGAAGGTGAAGCCTGGCAAACCGAGGGTCCAGGCCCAGCGGCTGGCATGATAGCGCTTGAAGGTCATCGGGTCGAAGTCGGCATCACCCGGATTGCTGCCCGTCACACTACCGAAATAGAGCTTCTTGTCATCCTTTGAAACTTTCAGGAAGTCATTGTATATCTGCTTCTCGAAGTCAACGTATGTCTTGAGGTCTGCATTCTGGTTGAGATAGCGGTATTTGATGCCGTTGACGGTGATGACGCCATCGTCATTCATCTTGTTACCAGGCTGCACACATACTTCGGTCTTTACCACCTTGGTGTTGGCACCGAAGCCGGCTCCGAATATGGAGAATTCCGGGTCGCTTGTGTTCTTGCTGCTGATATACCAGCATAAGCCGGCAAGCGAGGTTTCATCGAACACGCTGATCTGGTTGCCATCCTTGGTGATGACGTCGGCAAGAGGAGAGTGGTTGATAATTACCTCACTCAGACCGTTGCTGTCAGAAGTACCGTTGCCAATGGTAGAGTTTCCGTCCTGTCCGAATCCCACATAGCAGGCACGGTTTCCACCGCCATAGATATTATGGTCTCGCTTGAAGGAACCGGAGTTCATCGTTCCCTTGGTAAATGCATAGAACTGTTGGGTATTCTCATCACTGATGATGCGATTGATGGCAGCCTTTGCCTTTTCGTTGGTAATCTCATTGGCAGTCTTGGCTTTCAGGATGGCAGCGGTTATCTCCTTGAACTCATCAATATTCTCGCAGATCTTTTCGTTATTTTGAACTGCCAGCCAGGTGGTGATGTTGCCGTTGATGTCTGCCTTGCGGTTCCATATCCAGGTTCCACCGTCTATCTGTACCTTGGTGCTACCCAGGATGTTGGCGTAGGTTCCCTCCTTGTTGTTATCCACTTTTCCCAGTACTGTGTTACGGGTAATTTCCTCCTCTTCCTCTTCGGTTTCATTGCCGGTGAGGTCTATCTTGATATTTCCGTATCCACCGCCGTAAATGTTGTGGCCCAGTTTGCCGCCCTCGATATGTACCAGGGTACTTCCATCTACGGTACCGAAGGCACATCCGCCATAGATATTATTCCAGATGAATGGCACGATGTTGCCCTGGCTGTCGGTGTCGGCAAGGGAGGTGGCATTCGTGTTCACCACGTGTACCAGAGTGTTGCCGTTGATTCTTCCCACCTTATAATAATCAGGAGCATCAGCTTTCTTGAGACCCTTTCCACCGCCAAAGACTTCTCCGAAGATGTCGCCACCGGTGATATTGACGAAGGTGGTATAGTCCTTTGCCTCATAGCTAAGGAACTTGCCTGTAGTCTGGTCGAGCTTTGATTCGCTCTTTGGCTTTTTGTTGTAATAGGCTTTCTTGTCTGCTCCCGTCAGGAGGCTGTATGGTTTGATATTGGCTATATCACCGCCACCATATACATTTCCATATATTTTGGCTTCACCCGATATTTCTACCTTGGTGGTTCCTAATACCTTTGCTACATCGGTAAAGTAGGTGTAAGTGCCGTTGATATCCTCCTTAGGTGCTACACCGGCACCGCCACCAAATACGTCACCGTAGATTTTGGCTCCCTGGATATATACCTCGGTGTTGCCGCCAATCTGACCCGTTTCGTTATTCTCTGTAGAGGATGGGTCACCGAAGCCACCGCCATATACACGGTGCAGGAAGGTCTTGCCATCAATGGTTACCTTTGTACTCTTGTTAACTTTTCCAGCATATCCACCGCCCAGAGCACTCAGGATGGTGAAGTTAGGAATACCCTTTGAGTTGTCGAAGACAGAAATATCCTCTATCTCAGTATTGTAGATTCCGTAGTCGCCATTCACGTTCACGGTAACGTCGGTGCTGTCCACGGTTGTATTGATACCATAGCCACCGCCGAATACAGCGAAGTGAGGATGGTCGCTGTCGTCGTATGCTTTCTTCCATTCTGCTGTTTTCAGGAGTCCGAATGGGGTCATACCTTTCAGGATGGTAAGGGTAGCCTTTCCTGTTACGTTGCAGGCTTGGTTACCGCCACCATAGATGTTATGAGAGCACACGAACTGACCGTTATTGAAGAACTCGCTCTTGTTGTCATTCCAGTTGATCCACTTTGTTCCGTTCCATTTCTTGTCCCATATCACATTGATGGAGAAGCTGTCCTGCTTCTTTCCGTTTTCTCCTTCTGTCTGTGCGCCCTGGTCTTGAGCCAGTTTTACAAAGGTATTACCTGTTACGTTGGCATAGGTATAGAGGTTTGCGTCAAGCAGATTGCCGATGCTGTCCGTAATCAAGCCCTTTCCTCCGCCATAGATTTCTCCTGCGAAGTTGGCTGCATATATATTAATATGTGTATCTCCCTCTACCTGTGCTCTGTTTCCACCGCCATAGATGTCGCCATAGATGGATGGTGCCTGTGCAGAGGTGCCGTAGAAGTTGAGGTTGGTGCCGCCAAGTACCTTTCCTACGAGTTCTGGATGCTTGGTATCGTTAGCGATGTTGTTTTCGTTGTCCAATCGTTTCTTTCTTCCATTACCGCCGGCAAACACATCCCCTCTGATGTCGGCATTGTCGCTGATGGCTATGTTGGTGCCTTGCTCTACTACAGCCATGTCACCACCGCCATAGATATTCTCAAAGAAGGTACCACCATTAATCTTAACTGTAGACGAGCCATAGAGGCGTGCCATGTTATTAAGGGTGTTGATGTCTGAGGAGTTGAGCCGTTTGGCATCAGCCACACCATATCCACCACCGAATACAGGGCAATGGAAGATACCGCCATTGATGGTCAGTTCTACGTTGCCGTATATTTTGCCGAGTTCTGTATAATCATCAGCATTACCACCCTTTTGGTCTAAAGAATAGAAATAATCAGTTCCACGTCCACCAGCGAAGATGCCGTTTTTGCAATAGAATTCTCCACCATTGATGGTAAGTGATGCTACGGTTTCTCCTGCTTTTCCGTATATGTTTCCACCATCCTTACTTGGTTTTCCATTTGTAGTCCAAAGGTCAGAACTCATATATCCGCTACCTCCGGCATAGATTCCGTCAATCTTTCTTGTTTCAGAACCGAAGATACCTCCTTCTATGATTATTTTGTTATGGGTCAGTCGTGGGTCTACCTCGGTATATGTATGTGTGTCAGCATTGTAGCAATTATACATACAAAGATTAGCTTTTGCTGCATCATAGTTGCCAAAAGCCATGACAGATTTCGTACTGCTGTTTGTCCAGTAAGGGATACGGTCATCCGTTGTGTGATTTGTATCATCTCCGATACCATTCATACCACCTGCTCCTGCACCATAGATACCGCTGAAGATTTCTTCTGATTTACAATTTGTTGGAATCAGGAAGGTACCACCCTTGATGGTAATGGAGCTATAGCCATAGAAAGGATTCTCTACCCATTCACGATCCTGAAAACCACGTCCTGTACTACCACCGTAAATCTCTGTAATCTCTACACGGCTATTGACATCCGTATTCTTATTGTTACTTTCTGATTGTGCCGGGTCTATCAAGATGTTGGCGCGTCCCATATAGGTGTTGTAAGGTGCATAGTAATGTACATTGTTATTTATTGTTTCTCGTCTTGCACCCAAAGAACCATTAACCACACGTCCTATCTTTCCACTTTTGATGATGATGTCTACATCGCCAACCATAGCTCCCTCATGGTTGCCTGCAAGAACTATGGCAACGTCAAGGGTAGAATTGTTTTCATTGTGATTATTATTGAATTTACGATCAATATCTACATCAATAGTACACTTAATAGGCATGTTAGGGCTACCCATCACACCATTTCTGTTTTCCACAGTCTGTCGTCCACCAACACAAATTGAAGAGTAGTGTCCCGATTTGATCTTTATCTTGAAGCCTTCACGTCCATGTGGTAGAGCATCATCCATCTTCTTGAGGTTGCCTTCTGTTGATAATGGTGAAAAGCGATTATCATCCATGAAACCACCAAAAATCTGGAAAGATGTAGAGAATGCTCCCTTGATAGTACCATCACCTGAGAACATATTTTTATAGTTTGTCATCTGTATGCCTTCGCCCATCTCCAGATTGTAGAATTGGCAGTACAGAATATCGTAATTTTCATTATTATTATTGCGATTGAAGGTGAGATATTGGAAACGGGTATCTCCATAAATCGGTAAACTATGGTTCCGATCATGACCACCATACATCTCAATTATACCCTTGTAGTTAACGCCATCCCAACTACCCGTTATGGTCGTATTCTTGAAGAAAGGAGAGGTACTCTTCTTATTCTCCCATTCAGAACTTGTATTGAATGTTACAGATGTGAAGCCGTCGTTACCGTTGTTGGTAACATCTTTGTCACTCATTCCCATCAGCACGATGGTGTTATCATCCCATGAGCCGTTCTTCTCCAACTTGGAATATGCGCCCTTCCATGTCCTTACTGCAGTCTCTGGAGATTGACCGTCATTACTGTCGTTTCCGGCATTGTATGATATAGTCTTTCCTTCAGCTGTTGTTCCAGTAGCACCAGCAGGGCATAGATATACCACGCTCTTGGTATAAACAAACCATTTGTTTAATAGCTCAACTCCGTCTTTGGTTGTTACTATCACATGACAGCTCAGCTTGTCGGTAGAGCCAAGAGATGACTTGTCGAAAGTAGGCTCTCTGCTTACTTCTACATCATCATTCTTTACCCACGAATATTTGATATCAAGATTATCGTTGTTGTCCCAAATATTATTATTTATGTCAATGTAGATTGTATTCTCTTTGTGCTTCATCACAGCATCCACTTTTCTTGCTTCAATCTTTGCCACTCCCGATTGCGAACTGCCATCTTTCAATACTGCATAAACATACTGGTCGAAGTCTTCGAGCGAGATGCTGAAATTGTTATATGGATTGTTCTCGTTCTGTAGAGTCCAATTCTTCTTGTCTGTAGATGTATACCAGAAATATTTCTCGTTTCCTGCATTACCTTCAATAGTTTCTGCTGTGATGATAGTATTATAGCCACGCTTCACTGTCAGTTTTGTTGAACCGAAGTTAAAGCCTGTACCAGAATAGCTCCAGTTGAGCTTGTCTTCAACGAGTGGATTCTTGTTGATAAACTCATTGGCTTTATCTACAAATTCTTTCATAAACGAGGCATCAGTCTTCTGGGTTCCCAGGTTCTTACCACCTGTTACGTTCTGGGTGTAATACCAGGTAGAAGCATATTTATTGGCATTACCTTCGTTTTGACAATTGGCAGTGATGCCACCTTTGTTGATTTTGTCACTTGTATTTTTGATATTAAGCCCATTGCCAAAGAGGTAGATGTTGGTAGGCTCTATGATATTATCGCCTCCTTTCATGTCATAGCTGAAGCGACCGAAACCTTGGGCTATGTAGAACTGATTGTAAAATACGCTTGCTTTCTTCAGCATATTTATCTTTGTATCAGCTGCTATGTTGAAGATTCTGAAAGTTTCGTTATTACTGTCGGTCTGTACATTTCCTGCTATACCGCCAATCTTTGTTTCCCTGTTTATCCCGTATGTTTCGTCGTTATCCGTAATTTCAGAGCTATGGATAATGATGTTGCTGAGTTCTGTATTGCCGTATATCTCACCAGCTACTACACCCACGTTATAACTGGGACCATCAGGTGAGAAGCCTGACTTCTTTTCTACCCTAGCTTTCTCGATGATGAGGTTTGTTACGGTAGTAAGGTTAGTGCTGCTTTCACCTTGGAGTGTTGAGAAAAGTCCCCATACACTCTTGGCATTGTCATCGGCATCTTCCCATTGTATATGCATATTTTTGATGACATGACCATTGCCATCAAACTTTCCGAAAAACAAACGGTTGTTGCCATTGCCGTAGTTGTAGTATTTACCGATTGGCTTCCAGATACCGCCACTCAGGTCGATATCGGCAGTAAGCTTAAAGTATTTGCCAAGGAAAGCCTGCGGTGTGTTTCCGTTGTTCACATCACGTGCCAGTTTGGCGAGTTGTTCTGCCGTAGCAATCTCGTATGGATTGGTCTTGCTTCCATCACCCCCTGCATAGCTATCGGCATAGATATCTTTGTAATAGTATTTGTTTGTTGTCTGAGCCCATAAGGTTTGTCCACACATGAGCCATAGGGTCAGAATGCCAAGAAGTATTCTGAATTTTTTGTTTTGTGTATTGTTATCTTGCTGCTTTTTCATGAGTCTTCATTTATAAGCGATTCTTTTTTTCTTTGTTCTTATGTTTCTTCGTGGTATAGGTCATGAGGGTATTCTGTTATTACTGTATCAGGAGATGCCCCGTATAGGCATCCTGGTCAGCCAGTACATAGAGGTATCTTGGCTGGATGAGTATATTGATGTTGTAAATCGCTGCCGTTTGGGCAGGATTGAGTGTTTCGAAATATTTATTTCCCAGGATGATGGTAGAGGTTACGTCCTTACGGGTAACCGTTTCTCCCTTTTCATCCTTCAGGATTACATCGTAGGTGACGGCAATGGTGGGTACGAAAGAGGCATCGGCGATGGCATAGAAGGTGGTGCCCCAACGGTGATACTTACTGTCGTCAATATCCATATATTCTTTGTATTCCGGAGTAAATGGGGTTTCTGAATTTTTTGCCAGCTTGATGGCGTTTTCTTCCGTTATATTTACCTTCTTCAGATTGCTCCATTGGATGGCTTTTGCCGTCCACTCATTGTTACTCCATGTGTAGCTGCGGCTTACGTTGCCTCCCGTTGCCAGACCTTCGCCGTAAATCTTGACACTCTTGATGCGGAAGTGGCGGATGGCATTCATCTTCTGGTCCAGTTGGAAGTTGAGGTTATAGCCCGTCAACGTCTGGTCGAAGAGGAAAGTAACTACTCGTCCAAAGGTTGCATCCGAACCTCCTGCCGCTATACTTCCCTTATGCTCCGGTTTGGCGCAGATGATTGGCGCCTTTATTAAATCTTTCTGAGCAAGGATAGGGGATGGGTTGCCATTAACTGCTCGCATGGAGAAAGGAATCGTCAGGAGATAGGTGCTTTCTGTTGCCGATGGCTTACTGAGGGTTGCTTCAGTAGAATGCGGCATATATCCGAAGAAGTCGAAGTTGCTGTTTGGGTAAGCATCCCATCGCTTTTCTTCCTTTGTGCTCCAGGTCTTGGTCGATGTATTGTACTCTACCTGGATATTGTCGAAGATGGCGTGGTTTTTGCCTCCTGTCTCTGTACCTGTGGTTTCAAAGCTATGAGTGGCAAAGTTGTAATAGCCGAAGACACCCATGTTTTGTGGGTGCATTCGCTGAACCGGATCATAGCTTTCATATCTGTCATCCGCACGTGTCGTCATCTTTTGTGTCCGTGCAGCAAAGGTGATATATCGGTAACTGTCGGCGTGCTGGATAGGCAGGTCGTTGCTTTCGCAGGCAGTGAGACTTGCGAGGAAGGCAAAGAGGGGTATCATCAGTTTTTTATTCTTCATAATGAGTCATGTGGGGCGTTACCAGTCTTCGGTACCGCCATTATTTTTAATAGGAGTTTCCACCCATTTCTCCACCTGCATATTGGTGAAGGCAATGTTGGGTCCTGCTACTGTTATTTTAAAGATGTATGTATATTGGTAGCCTGCCTTCCATTGCATATATTCTGCCGGAATGGTAGCTGTAGATTTCTTTCCGTCTATGGTGGCGCTGATGATGTAAGCGCCCTGCGGTGTGTCACTGTCTCCCAATGGTGGAACGTAATACCATTTCTTTCTTTCTGTAGCCTGATGATTCAAATCTGCATCTTCCTCGTAAGGAATGGTGAATTTGATGGGCTCAGTTCCTGTTTCTGTTTCTGGAGTTTCCCATTTATAAGAAGCTTTGGTTCCTGTTCCTGTAATAGGGTAGCTGACGATGATATTTCCCTTTGTAGGTGAAGGTTTATCGTTTATATTTTTGAAAACAATATCGGTGATAGAGATTTTGGTATCTTTCAGATAATTGAATTTGAATCTTACCTTTGTGATAATAGGAGCAAAGGTGAGTTTTACGCATGCCCCGTATTTTCTGTTTTCGAAGTTCTGGTTGTCTGACAGCCAGAGGTCGGAGATATAAGGGGTGGTAACTGCGGTGGCATCCTTATTGTAAGTGAATGGGATAGAGAAGGATGCATATTTTGCTGTGGAACCTTTTATCGATGTAGGTTCCTGGAAATATGGGACTGAACTGTTACCGGCTGCTGTCGGGATGCTATAGGCGAAGAAGCGATAGCTGGTAGCGGAATAGTCCCAGTATTTGATAGTTTGATTAGCGATACCTACGTATTCCCAATCGGCAGTATTGCTGGAGGTTGTGTTTGCGGTTTGTTGTGTCCAGTTGACGGTATATGCATCCATTACGTTTTGGGACTGGTTGAATCCGCTGGTGTAATTTCCTCCTGTGGTTTTATATCCCCATACTTTGAAGGTTTTGGAAATAGTTTCCAGTCCTGTTTCTTCATTAGCACGGGTAGTAGGTGCATCTTGCCATGTTCCGCTATTTCCTCCGAAAGAGATACTTACTCCCTTCGGTTCTTCCGGTTGAGTAGGCACATCCGGTTCTTCCTGCCCCGATCCAGCGCAGGAAAAAAGACATAGAGCCAAGAATGGTATGGTCAGGATGCGATATAATTTCATTTTCTTCTTGCTTTTTATCATAGGAGCCGGGCAGGGAACATTCAACCCCGTCCGGCCTTAATAGTGTTGTTTTGTTCCCAGGGTTTGGGGGCAAAAAGTATTTTGTTATTTAACGATAACAATCTTGTATGCCTTCTTGGCGTTGTTATCTCCGTAAGTATATTCAACAGCGTAGATATTTGTTGTACCTGTCCACTTGAGGGCGTTAACTTCAAGGTTATGACCATCTTCGGTTGGAACAGATGTAACATTCTCAGTTCCTGTTGTTACCTTTGTGATTATCATCTTCTTATTGTTTGCATCGGTAATTGTCCATGTGTTACCGTTTGTTTGATCCGGCTGCTTAGTAAGAGCATTGGCAATGCTAGCCTCATTAATAGTCTGGGCAGCTCCTGGTTCGATAGTTACAGTGTACAATACCTGAGGTGCAGCAGTTGTTGCAGGAACCGGAGTAGTACCAGTTTCTGTCGTCTTTGTTGTCTCAGGAACAAATGCAGTAGCATAGATATCAGTTCCTGTTTCATACTCATCCTTGCCAGTTGTTACCTTACCATCCTTGAATCCATAAGTTGTAATAGAAGGATCAGAAACAGTAGTGATTGTCTCCTGCTTTCCTGTTTCTTCATCATCAAGAACAACTGCGTTGAAGCTGATTGCAGTTAAACCTGTGTCATCAGTACCAGGTGTACCTGTTGTACCATTGGTGTTTTCTGCAATCTTAAAGATATAGGTATATGCATAACCATGTTTCCATGCTGTATATTGTGTTGGAACAGTTGCTTTAGCATTCTTAACGTTGATTTCCTCGCCAGAACCATCTGTAGCAGTCAACTTATAGTCTATACGAAGATTTGCTGGACTACTGTTTGTTTCTGCAGGAAGAACATTGATATATCCGCCGCAGTATGATGGTTTTGCTGCACTTTGGCTAAGATACTTAGACTTGTCTGCAATTTGATCTTCTTTTTGGCATTCGTAATTTACGTTATCAAATTCTACATTGTTGACAGTTCCGTTTGTAGCTTCAGGTGAAAAAATTACGTGAGCTTTATTATAGTCAGATTTGCTCTTGTTGTCTGTACCTGTAGTAGGGAATGATACCGTTAAAGTGCCCGCATTGTTAAAGGTTCCATAAAGGACACCTTTTGTTTGCCCCTCTGTGTACTCGCCATTACTATAAGAATCTGTATGAAATTTAACATCGCTGATAACATAGCCAGGAACATTCTCATAGAGAGCAATACGAACCTTACTGGTAAGGTGGCGGAATTGCATTTCTACAGCATTTGCTTTGTAAGCTGCTTTTTCAACAGTTTTCATGTCTGAAATATAGCATTCGCTGAGAGTGTTGACGTTACCTGTAAGGGTATAAGCTGCAGTAGCAAGGTTGCTTTTATCTACTTTAGTTGGTGTAGCATACTCAAGTGTTCCTCCTTCTGCACTTGTATAGCCTTTACCCATAGAAAAAGCCAAAAAGTCATAAGAACTGCAAGAATTATCCCAATACTTGATAGTCTGAGTCTGTGCCTTCTCTGCAAGAGCTGCAGCAGGATTAGTACCTTTCACCTTCATATCCTGACCAACATATTCCCAGTCTGCTGTATTTGATGTTGTTGTACCTGCAGTTTGTTTTTTATAATTTACATTGTAATGGTCAAATGCATAAGTTGTAGCATTTGCTTTGGTTGTTTCATTACCCTTGAAACCAACAACAACATAGTTGTTTCCAAGAGATGTGGCTGCATTTTCTCCTGTTTGAGTTGTTGCACGTGAAATTTTACCAGTACCACCATCGAAATTAATAGCAGAAGTGTTAGACTGTACATTTCCTGGTGTATTACCAAGAAAATCCTCGCTTGTGCAGCTTGCAAGGGTCAATGCAGAAGCTGCAAGAAAAATATATTTTTTCATATACATATAAGTTTGTAAATTGATAATGTTAAATACTAATTCTTAATTCTTTTTTCTTGTTTATTATATTATTTGATTAATAATCATCACTTACATATCAAACTCCCATTGCTTCTCTTCGAAATCCTTGACTACGGCATCAAAACCGGAGCCTCCGGGACGAACAGGAACAGGGACTTTCGTCATGTCTAAATCTATCGTGATGACACCACCTCGGTAAAGACGACGAACCTGGTCGGTTACATCAAAGACCAATGTGGAGTCCTTACCATTATAAAACTGCATCTTTACATCCAAGTAATGTCGGTTGTTAAGGTCGGCATCTCTTACTTTTGCTAAAGATTCCATATAAGAATGGTTATCTAAACGGCTGGGATTCAACTTCGGCATACCGAAGGTCAAGACCCTGCCTCCAATGATATCCACCTTCTCTCCATCCTTCATTTGCTGGTCAAACTTCATCCTCATATTATAGTTTACCGTGATGGCATCCCCTCCGGTAACACCGGTATTCAGATTCACGCTGCGTGCCATGCCACTCAGGTTGCCGCTACCGTCAATACCCGTTACGATGCGGGTATGCTGGCGGTTGTTGTGGAGGATAATCTGCGTAAGATAAATATAGGTAACAGGCTGCATCTGCATTTCCAGGGTCCTTACCCAGCAGTTGCGATTCTCATCAAATACAAATCCGTCAAGGTTACGGTTGATTTCAATACCCTTTTCATATCCCGCAAACAGTTCTTCCGGTTGATAGAAGGAGTTGCTGAATTGGGGAGCATTGTATTTTGAGGGAAACATTGTCTGTCCCGTATTTGCCGTTACATATTCGTAAGTGGAAGATTCATCTATGCGGACACTCTGAATACCATCCGCTGTCTGGATGTCGTTCCACGCCAGGATATCCCAGAAACCGAAGTCGTAATTGGCTGTCAGCTGTTTTGACTGGATATGGTTCTTATAGGGTGCTTCGTGCGCACCATATTGCACATCCTGTGTGAAGTATCTTCTTATCTCGAAAACAGATGGTTCGGTATATCCGATTTTTCCGAAGAGTTTGTTGTCATCATCGTCCCATCCGTATTTCCATTCTGCCTCCCAGTCGTATACCACATCATATTTGAATTCATAATCCCAGAGCACTTTCAGCTCCAGGTCTATCTTCGGCAGATCCATTGTTGTTTCCTTACCGCCCTGATGCAGATAGAGATTCGGCTCACGTTCGCAGCCTGCAAGCAGCAGCGCTGTTGAAATAAAAAGCATAACAGTAGCTGTTCTGCAAACTTTGCGGCTTGCAGAACCTATGAGGAGATATGTCAACTGCTGAAACTGATTCATTATTTACTTTCTTTTACTTTTTCGGTAGAGGATATCGTAACTCAAACTCACCTCCAGACGGGTTGGTCCTAACCACGTATAGCGATACTGTCGCTTTTTGAAATCCTTGGCATCTCCATACCATTTGTAATAATATACCTGTTTGTCTTTATCTCCATCCACAGGGCAGAGCCACTGGTATGGGTCGTAGCGGGTATTGAGAAATCCAGCCTGCAGACCGATGTCGAGCCGCCAGTGTTTGGAGCGGTCTAGCGGTATTGCCCAACCCAGTCCCAGTCCGGCTCCCCATCCTTCACCTTCCCATCCCCGTTTTTCGTCGAAGCATATATTATATAGGAACGCGTGCGCGTAAGCACTTACGAAGAAACCCCTGAAACCCGTTTCACCGCTTTGCAGGTAATATCGGGTATGCAACTGGTAGTTGCGCAACTGGAAATATTTATGCTCTTTGTAGTTTCGCCACCAGGGTCCCTCGAAACTGGCACCGTATGTGAAATGTCCGGACAGCGGATAATATTCAAGAGCCACGTTGGGGATTGGGCAGAAGCGGTCGTAGCCCGGCATATAGGCGAAGTCGTAGAGCAGATTGGTCTTGATGCTCAGCAACTCGCGGCGTTTCCTGCCTGTTTCTGCCGGTTCCGCTTCCAGTTGCGGTATTTCCACATAGATGTTGGGCTTAGGAAACGGCAAGTCCGTATGGATGATTTTTGCCTCGGGCAGCTGGTTGGTATTTACAAGCTGTTCGTCTATCGGCATGATTCTGACGGCACGCAACTGTGGGAAATATTTCTTGAGCAGATAATTCCAGATTTTTCCTCCTTCCAGTCGTTTCAGTTCCGCCTTCAGCTGGTCACCTTTTCCGTCATGTTTTCTGATGATGGTCTTTACTGTAGGCAGGTACTTGTCATGCTCCATCTGCATCAGCGAGAGGAGGAGCGGATAATCTTCCGGCACCACATCATATCTGATGCGCTTGGTGTTGATACCGTATCTGCCTAGCAAGGCATTCATGGAAGCCTTTCGGCTCCGGGCAAGTCGCACGTTGTTGGGAGTAGGACCTTCTGGTGACGCCGTAGCACGCCCAAGGATGATGCCCCTGTCTCCAAGTGCTTCCAGTTTGGGAATCAGATAATTGTTAATCCAGTCCTTGTCATTTTCGCTGATGTCAATTTTGTTCACGACAAAGACAATAGGGCGCAAGTTGTTTATGAACGTACTGTCTGTGGTTTTCACCTGGGCAGATACATTCATCGTTATGTATATCAAAAAAATGATTATAACAGTTTTGTTTCGCACTTTTACCTTTTACTAATTTCAGTTTTTGTTATACTATATATATTCCAGAAAAGCTGTTGGTAGATAAGCAGTAGCCATGGTAAAGCCGCCGTCGACGATGATGGCAACGCGCTGCTGCCCCTGATACCGTGCCACTCTTCCTGTCAGTCCCTTAAACTTACCATCTATCACCCTGACCATCTGTCCTTCCTTGAACTTCTGTACCTCTTCTGGTACATAGAGGATATCATCAGCTTCTGATTCACAGATAATCTTCAAACCCTCAATCTGTTTCTGGGGAACAATCAGAGGAGATTTCGTAATCCTTGCCCCTTCATGCATGTGTCGGTAATAGAAGCGGAGATATGGCAGATTCACATTATCATACACATAACTTTTGATTTCCTCTTCGGTACCGAAAGCAAAAAAGATGTTGGGCAGCCGGGATTCCGTTACAACCTTACGTTGTCCTCTAATTTCTTTCATCACCTGGATGGTAGGGTAGAAAGCAGAAACGCCTTTTGCTACGAGGTAGTCGTAGGCTTTCTTCTCTCTTCCGTAGGTAGTTCTGAGCGCATACCAGTTCTGTTGTTCGTTAGAATTTTTTGTGATAGATTTTGTTTTCGCAGGCATACAATGGGTGGACACCCCTGTATCTGAGCTAGCTGCAAGAATTTTGTTTCTAGCTTTGGGGAGGGCGCTGGAGATAAGTCCAACGCAAGAACCTTTATCTGCATGCTGAGTGCAGTTATCCTTCTTCATTGTAATCGCAAATGCTTTTATATATCAACCTATTCTAGACAGAACCCGGTTAGCGGATGCAAAGATACATAATTTTCCTGTTATAATCTCTTAAACCTTGAAAAATATTCAATGCTTAATCCTTTTTAACGTGTTTTGGATAAAAATTCCTACTATTCTGTTCCTTTTTGGTACAATATACGCTCGTTTTCTCTGTTTCCGAACCTTCGTTAATACTGTCTGTTGACTGATGAATCAGGCTGTTTTTTGAGTTTTTTCACTTTGAACGCAAATTAAACCATAAAAAAATGTGCTCTTTCAGAAAAAAGTGTTACCTTTGCAACCGCTTAGAAGCATTTATATAAAATAACGTTATAACAAATTTATGAACTTTACACTATTTATCACCGTTTTGCTGACGGCTGTAACCTTGGTGG
>OLGJ01000492.1_pt1 | contig 23811 bp, 15 predicted proteins | sample 1605431 | NCBI WGS metagenome assembly OLGJ01 (sample SAMEA3888920, study PRJEB22519) | human gut metagenome | biome: human gut; feature: human-associated habitat; material: faeces | place: Denmark | collected 2009
CATATAATTTTCCTGCCAGCCTGATAATCTTTCTCGAAATAATTTCCAATCCTTTTTGCTTATGTTCATGATTTTGAACCTCCTCAGTCTCATGTTAGTCTCAACAAACAATTTCAAAAATGAGACTGTCTTGAGACTACAACTTTATAATTTACCTGCAAATACCAATTTTTATCGCATTTTGCTATATCATAGAGTCTCACTCAGTCTCAAATCTAGTGAGACTTCGTTGAGACTAACTTCGGAATATTCTTGAGTAAAAGTTTGGGTGTCACATTGAGTGCCATATTTACTGTCATTCACTTACTTAATTTTCCATTTACCACCATTATCTGGACCTTTTCGTTCTATGATACCTTTATCCTTTAATTCTGATATATATCTAGCAATTGTTCTATCTGTGACATCTAAGGCTATTCTTAATTCATCAATAGAAATATTCGGATTTTCGGAAATCATTTTTAGGATCTCACATGCTTTAGTAAGCTTCTTCTTAGAATACTCTGGCATTAACTGCTTCATTTTTTCTTCCGAAATTTCTATGACATTTTCTATGACATTTTCTATGACATTTTCATTCACCTGTGTTGCATAATTAGTGCCATAATTCAGATTATACAAAGTCAATGTAAAATCATCATTATCTGCATCAAAGACTGGCATCTTGGTCTCATCAAATTCTACTTGTCCCTCATAATCTGCCAATATCTTCTTAAATCCACTACCTCTACGCTCCATATATTTTAAACGGCTGAATATATCAGCTAATATCGGATTTCTTCGCTTTGACGGAATTTTCAATAGATTTTTCCCCTCAAGAGATATTCCACTTACCATTCCACCCGGTGAATATATTTCGATCCTATCATCAAACATATCTATGTGAACTTCACTACCTATCTCCATATAGTTTCTATGAATCAATGCATTTACTACACCTTCAAGCACTGCCCGATCCGGATAATCCGGCATTTCAATTCTTCCGTCCCCAACCTTACGCCATGCCTTCTTAGAGTTATTTCTTACGAAATCTGTTCCATCTTGTAATAATGTGACAAGACTGCCAGTATATTCCTTATCATCAAGTGCATCTACAATTCCAGATGCCTTACTAAGTCCATTCCACCTAGTGCAAAACAATCTGGAATGACGCACAGGTGATTCATCTGCCAGAAGTGCTCCGGCATTCGTCAGATTACCTTTTTCATCAATCAATCCAAATGATTCATAATCTGTATCTTCAAATGTATTTCCTGTTCTCTGCTTATATACTGATTTCAATTTTGTAAATGACATATTGTCAAAATCATATCTTGATTTCAGGCTATCATAACTTTCACCGCTCCCACGAAGAACCAGTTCTCTTAGTTGTGAAGGAGTCGCTGGAACACTTTCATTTCCTATACGCATAAATGCGACAAGTTGCCCGTCTCCCTCATAATAGTATGGTGTCTGCTGCCCTTTCATAACTTCTACAATAACAAAAGTCTTGTCCCCATCTTTTTCAAACGAAAGCTTAAACTCTGGTATTGGATTCAAATGTATTTTTATTGCTTCACTAATTTTCTCCGCATCACTTTCTGCATCAGCAAGTCCCACTAATTCACTATTGTTAGATACACCAAATATCAACTTGCCACCAAAACAATTAGCAAACGCACTGATGCTCTTGCACCAACTTTTAGGTTTCTTCTCTTCAAGAGCAAGCTTTTTGTCATAATCTGTGGTTTCACCAATTAGCAGCTTTATGTCCATGAATTCACTCCTTCTTTATTTTATGATTGATAAAACTATCTCAATATATAATTAAGCTTTTTCGTATTCAAAAACAGATTCTATCATTTATTGTTTTATGTTTACTATCAATTAAATTCACAAGCTCATTCAAAGTGATAAACTTATTCTTTAACTACATTATATATCCTTATTTATCAGATTTATTATTCTTTTTCATGCTTATGTCTTCATACATTTTATATAAATCATCATTATATCTTCTTGCTTCTGCAAGCAAATCCGAATATGATTTAATAAAAATACCCTCTTTTTCTAATCCTTTTCTATACTTATTTGCTCCTGGTTCATATGTCATATTATCAGATATCAAAAATCCCTTCACATTTCCCTGTGTTTGCGGAGACTGTGTTTCTATAAACTCTACATACTCGCAAATTTGCTGTATCTCTTTCATTGTCAATTTTATCCTTGGTCTTTTTAATTCTATAACATGAATAACACCTGCACTATTTGTACACAAAAAATCCAATCTTCTATTACTTTCTGGTAATATAGATTCATCATTAAATTTTTGTTTCAATAACTTTGTATAGGTAATTTCTCTTTCAAACTTTGACATCTTTGCATCTAACAGCCATGGAAATTCTTCTAGAAATTTTTGGATAACATCTCTCTCAGATGCATTAGTCTGTATAAATTTTTCAAATTGTTCAATAGTCTTTTCTCTACCTATAGCAATCTTGGCATATTCTTTCGCTTCAATAGTGTTCCAGTCTGTAAGTAATTTTATAGCATGCTCATTATCTAATTCTTGTAATTCATCTAACTCTGCAGTAAATTGTTTAAATCCCTCAAAGCTATACATATCTTTAATACATCCAATATAATCTGCTGCTATATCCTCAGCAATATCATCATTTTCAATAATTGCATTTGTTAACTTCTGTGCTAAAGGTCTTTCTGCTGGATTGAGAGCTTTTATCCATTCGTCTACATCATAACCATGAGAAGATACTTTCCTTTTCTTTTCCGCTTTTCTTTGCTCCCTCCACTTCTTTTGAGCTATAGACACAAGTTTCTTTATAAGTTCTTGTAATTTAAATAACTCCTCATTCTCATCTATATCCCACGCAAGAGATTTTCTATCTGTAGAACAATTATCAACGTCAAAACTATTGTCTATAAAATCCACATCAAAACTTCCTGACATATATTGAAAAAAATTATCGTTTGCTCTATCATCAAATGAACTATGTTCCTGAACAAGTTTTCCTCTTGAAAATAATACTATTCCTTGAACATCCTTATTCAATGGTGTTTGTGATGTATATATCTTTCCTTGTACTCCTTTAACTTTGCCAAATTCGAATAAATCTTTGAATTTATAAGTTTCCGTATCAAAATCTTTTTCAAAATCTTCTGGAAATTTCCATATAAACTGACATTTATCCTCCGGGATATCATTTGAATTAATTTCATATTTTTCATCATCATTTATATGTACAACAAATTTATCTGAATAAATATGGAATCTAGTTTGCAAATTTCTATGTAGTCTTTCAATATCAAAATCCGACTTTCTTGATAAATGCTCAATAAAAAAAGAGGTTCCATTTTTTTCGTCAGTTTTAATACAATAATCAATAACTGTAGGCTTATATACATTTCCCTCACAATCTTTTAACTGCTCATAGTCCATTACAAAAGTATTCTTGATGCCAGACTTAACAGTTGAAATCGTAATTTTTTTACCTATTCCAAACATTGACAGCTTTCCAAGCCCCTTTTTACCTAACACTTTTCTTCCACCATCAGTTTCATCTTTATGCATTTCAACTCTACGATTTCTTCCAATTTTCAAAAAATAATCATTTAATTCAGAAAATGTCATTCCAATGCCGTCATCAGAAACAGTAATAGTCTTCTCACCTTCATTTTTAAAGTTTATATAAACATTATTTGCATCAGCATCCCAAGCATTTGATACCAACTCTGCAATCATTGGTGGAATCGTTGAATATAGTTTTACCCCCAAGTGATCTATTGTATTTATATCAAATGTTACCTGTAATTCTTTCTGCTCCATCCTATGACACCTTCTTTCTCATTAATTATCATAATAAAAATGATATATATTATTTGTATAAATGTTTATTCCCTTTTCTTTATTACATTTACTACACATCAATTGCATATTTGATACATCATTGAGTCCACCATCTTCTAAAGGAACAATATGATCGTATTGATTCTCATATTGTTCCTCAATATCCATGATTCCGGATAGATCCTTTTGACACATAACACATTTGCAACGGTCTCTATATTTGACTGCACGTTTTACCCATAGTGGAACATTTTTTCTATCTGACTTCCCTAGGAGCACATCTGACATAAATATATTAAAATGCATCAAAAACTCTCTGTTCTGAAACAGCAAATAGACTACTTCGTTCTTAATACAATCAATCACATCATAATAATTGTCCTCAAGATAATTAGTATATTGTGTGGCAACATCCAAAGCTTCAAACTCATCTGGAGTTATATTTTTTGCAATCCAATCTTCCATTTTTTCAATGCATCCTTGATAATGCATAATCGCCAATTCGAATGTAGTGTATTTGTATCCATATCTATAGAATACTTCATGTTTTTTACCAATTACATTTTCAAATCTATCTGCATCAATAGCACTTTCAACATCTAACGCCATATACTTATTTTGTTCGAAAAGAATTCTTTCCACAGCAAAATCTACAAAGCTATGAAGATACGATTCTTTAGAAAAATCTTCTCTTTCACATTCACTTAACGGATCTGTAAATTCTGCCAATGTTCTAGCATAATCCAAGCTAGAGTCCTCAATAATATATTGAATTATTGAACAAAAATAGTATGTGTTAAAATATTTCATTTCTAATTTTCGCAAAACAACACCTACTCTCTTAATTTTGAGAATACTTTCATCCTTACCATTTTTTTCATAACTTCCTCTATCTGTTTTGCCTTATCATGGGATTCAATCAAGAATCCCATTTCAATATTTCCTTGCATTCCGTGATATGAAAGATTCGCCGATGACACTAGTGACCTCTTTACATCTGATACAATGAGTTTGGCATGTAAAGCCGCCATCTTGTCATCTTCTTGCTTTTGATATTCATATATCTGTAAGAATCGCGAACGATATGACATCAGTCTGTCAAGCACTTCCTTCTGCTTTTCTGTATCATTTACATATAAACGAACATATACTCCTTGCTGGCTTTTTTTAATAATAACATCAAGCATTTCGGTAAAATAATCTGAGATTGAATAACCAGTTATAGTAAGACTCTTTTCTGTATTCTCTATCAGATTACGCATTATATCTTTGGTTCTTAATGTTTTCACACGGAATGAATCTGGTGCAGTAAGGACAAGCTCTGCGTGTTCAATTCTATTTGACGAATACATTTTCATGCAAAGGCTGATTATATCTGTTATCTCCTCTTCCGAACAATTAGTAAAATGTTTTCTAAGTTCTTCAATCACACGATAAAACTGCGCACTCTCTCCATTAACAGAATAATTTTCAAGTGCATCTACAATCAGACCTGCGATATATTCGATTTTTACACTTGTATTCCACATAAATCTCTCACCAATTCTCTGAAATATCCCATTTCCTCATGCTCCGGTACTGGTACAACTAACGCTCTATCAAGTAGGCGGTTACCATTTTCACATGCAGTTTCTGATATCATAGTACAAGAATGACAGGCAGCCCCATTTAATCTCTCACTTGTCGGATTCTTCATAAAGCATTCTGGATCTGTTGTACATGTCAAACCATTCTCTAATGCCCCTTTTAAAAGCGGTAAAAACTTATTCATTCCACCTAGTTCAACAAGTCCACCTAGTGAGCCTTCCTTATCTGCCGCACCTGTATAAATTAAAATTCCACACATTTTTTCACTACTATAAATGCGCTCATGTAATGCAGATGACGAATATCCTGACTGCATAGACATTTCCTTAATCAGCATATGTGAAAGTGTATGTAACAACACATACTCTGCATTTCTTGGTTTAAAATTCTCCCATCCTTTTTTCTGACAATATGCTGCATAACATTCCTCATATTTATCAGAACGAGATTTCACAGTCTCTATCTGCATCCACTGGTTTATTTTTTCCTTATTTAATTCAATGAATACACCTTCACCATTGATTTCGACTGCCGGAAGCCATTTTTCTCCCGAAGAGCACTTCAATTTTACAATATGTGACTGCTCATCCACTTCTGGTTCTGGTGCTTCCAATCTTGTAAAACCTGTCAAAACTCGTACTTCACGTAATCTATGTATTTTAATAATCCTAGAAATATACTCTTTTAAGCTTTCACTCAAGGCTACTTCTTCTGCTTTGAAATATTTAACATCATGTTGATACTCGACATCCTCATGATGCGTAATAGCTGCATACTCCATTTCTTTAAGTTCAGTAAACTCTTTAATATTTTGGCTTAATCTATCATAGGCAGCTTTAAAGTCTTCATAAGAATATTTATCTCCAAAATACTTCTGATAAGCAAATGAAAGACCTGCCTCTTCTCCCATAGCCTCTACCAATGTTTCAATAGTTGCTCTTTGTGTACCCATGATATCATTAATAGGATTTGTCCAAGGTGGAATTGATATTGCATTTCTTGTGACTGTAAAATACACATTAGATGCACCACGCTGGCTAGGTATTACACTCTTCTTACAAATTTTCGCCTTTGCTCCTGGTCTATGCGGATGGTTTCCTGAACAGCATAGACCAGCAAATTTTTCCTTCTGCATTGCTCCAGACATAACTCTCCTTGCACCGCAATTACACTCAACACGGAGTTCTGCAAGTGATGAAGTATTGCCCATTGATTTTAGGTACATATCCTCTTTACAACTTGTTTCTCCATGATGTACCCACCATCTCCAAGGGAAATCGTCCATATGCCCATCTTCGCATACTGTTATAAATCTCGAAGGGTATGCTGGAAATCCACACTTAGGGCATTTCACTTCACCTTGATTCTTTTTGTACTGGTTCATATCAAAGTAATCTCTCATATCAAATAAAAATTTACATGTTCCCTTTGAACACACATGGTAATATGGAAATGACACAACTGGAATATCCTCTTTTCCACCTGTCTTTGGCATAAAGAATCGTCGAACATTCATATAACTAGCCAATCTTGCATCTCTAATTTCTTTACCAATATTATTAGTACCCCAGTACTCTATATCTAAAACTGTCAATGAATCATTTACAGCATCCATTATCGAGCCTGGTCCATATGTAGTTATTAACTGATTCGGACGAATCTCGCCCAATTTTTTATAAAAATTCATCAGACACCCTCCCAATAAAAAACTGTTGATGATTGCTCAACATCACGCATAGAACTTAGTGTTGGTTTTTCTTTGTCTCCATAATATTCGCCATAGTATGTAAGCAGCCTCTTCTTATCATCAGCTACTGCTGGAACAAAATAATATAGCTTTTCGTCTTTTGCAATGTTCTTCCAAGTATTAATAAACTCATCCATTTCTTTCTCTGTATCTACATAAGACGATGGTGCAGTTATCTTAACTCGCTCAAGAATTTTGTCTTTTATATCTTTGATTTGTTCATCAGAAATATCATTAATGTTTGATGCTCCACCATTATCGGCCATCGTCTCTACCTGTAATCTTAATAAAGAAACTACCAATGCGTGTAATACTCTGTCTCTAGCTCTAGCCGCAAATGGCGTTGCTGTAGTTCCTTCTACATATCTATACATCTGTGAGTGGAAACCAACAAAATTCTCATAATTAGACAAATCCCTTGGTCTGTAAGGATTATAAACAGTAAAAATAATTCCAGGATGCTGTCGACCCACACGGCTTGTTGCCTGAATATATTCAGAGTTCTGCTTGGGCTGACCTACAACTGACATAAGTCCTAAACGGTCAACATCCATACCTACCGCTATCATATTAGTTGCAATAACAACATCATAACAACCTTGCTTCTCCTTGTTTTTATCATAAGAAATTGCTAACTTTTCAAGAACCTGCGCAATCTCCCATGAAGGTATGCGAGATGTAATTTCCTTCTTTCCCTCAAAACTGAGATACCTCTGTTCTGAGCTATTATATTTATTCTTTACAACACGAATACGGCTTGCTATATCGTCGTCAAGAAGGCGCACTGCACCACCCAATTCTCGAATACTATTAAAGTACCCAATCAATGTGTAATATGGATCAATATAATCCTCATATTCCGGATCCTTTGCTATATCTAGTGCTGTTTGCAAAATAATCGAATACAAACGAATAAGCGTTGTTTTTACAGATTGTCCGCTCGCACATATACCAGCATATTGACGAAATGGCTTTTTTCCATCACTAATCATTCTACTGATTTTTTCTTCTGAAGCATCAACTAAATTTTCAGTTGGAAGCGGTACTTCCTTAATAAAAAATGAATCTCTTGTATCAAAGCCACTTGGCGGAAATTGTGCAAATTCATTTCTCCCATAAAGAAACTTAATCTGTTCCCCAGCATTTCTAATAGTTGCTGTTGAAACAATATACTTAGGTCGAATCTTCTTTCCATTCTTCTCAATACAGCACATCTCTTCTACAACAGTTTCATATCCACCATAAATCGTTCCAAGAGGACCAGTAATTAAATGAAGCTCATCCTGTATAATTAGCTCAGGAGGATAGAATGGTTTACATGCAACCATTTCAGCCCTTTCCAATCCCGCTGCGACATCTGCATTATGTCTTCCTGCATGCTTTTCTCCAATAGCAATATGTCCACATCTACTACAATATCTATCTGTTCTGCCAAATAGCAAACCAACTCGTTCAGACCATGGAAGTCTCGCAAATTTATCTACAGTAGAAATAATCACAGTAGGACACTTTGCATAAATTTCCTCATCAACAAGATAAACCGGTATGGTTCTTCCTGTTTTTAACGAAAACATACAATTCTTATCTGCACAATGAATTTTAACATACTTTCCCTTTTCATTGATGTCATATTCATCCCGTGTGATTTTCTTACCACAATAAGGGCATTTAATAATCTGCTTTGTAAGCTTCCTTATAAATTCTTTCTTCTTAAATTGATCAGAATCACTGTATTCGCTAAATTTATTTGGGGTAACATTACCTCCAACCCAGAATCCAATTGAAATTCTTTCCTTACCATATAATTTTTCATTCTTCTCACGCAATTGTTCCATTGCAACAATAAGACGCATCAGTCTGTCTCTCTGCTGAGTTGTAAGTAAACGAAGCGTGTACCTTAAAAATACTGTTACTCCACCATCTTTCTCATAATCAGTTTCATCTGAAGCTGTCAGTCTCCTATATGCTATAGTAAAAGCAATCAGCCCTAAATATGCCTCTGTCTTACCACCACCAGTAGGGAAGTATAATAAATCAACAATATTTCGTTCCGGAGACTCACCATCCATAATCCCATACAAATTCAAAAGAACAAATGCAATCTGGAATGGTCTCCACTCACTGTGATCTTTCTTTCTTCCTTTTTCTGGCATATCAGTCATATAATCTCTTAAGCTGCAAGGAATACCATTACCATAATCTTTTGAAAAAGCTGTAATACTTCTCTGTAAATACATTGCTTGATTCATAAATACAAACGCTTGATATACCTTATCATTGTTTTCAATCAAATCAATTCCATCATTCATCCTACGATTTGCATCATTGCATTTATCAATAATAGTCTGACCTGTTGCCTTAAATTTATCATCATGCATAGCTTCGTCGTTTGTCAATACATCTGTAATCCAACTTCCATACATTTCTGTCAATGTACGAAGATTCTGAATAACTTCTGACTTTTTCTTTGGTGAACCCATCTGAAGCATCGAAAAGGCATGCTCCGGCATATCATCTATCTGTGCACTTACACTTGGAATTTCATAATCTGGAATAAATGATGATTTTATAGCAGTTGCATTTATCTCTTCTGCTTTCTTTTCCCAAGTAGCAGCACAACCTCTTCCTCTTGCATAAACTGGTCTGCCTTTATAATAATATTCATCCTCTAATTCAACTTTTCTACAGAGATATTCTGGTACAAAAATAGGACTCATCAAATCATCTGCTATGAGCATCTCCACTTGGAACATTACCTTTTCATATTCTTTTTCATCGCCATCTGACATATCATTATTATGCAAATAAACCGATACCATCTTGTATCCATTGTCTAACTGCATCTTCATAACATAAATATAGACGTTTCCATTAGACTCAAGTGAAATCTGCTTCGAACGCCCCATCTCATTAAAATCGATTTCCACAACATCATTCATCTGCTCACGAATATATATGGTATGTTTCTTCTTTTTCTTATTCTCTGCATCTTCTTCCAAGTTTTCATCTATTACTTCACCCTGCACCTGTTCTGCATAATACTTTCCCCAATTAATATAAGCATTAACCTTTTGAACATCATCAGAGACATAGAAAGACACGCCTATAGAAGACGGCTTCTGAAAACCACCTTTTACTCTATCCTCTGGTTCCTCTTCTTCAAAAATTCCTGCCTCCAAAGTTTCTCCATCAGCATCGAAATTCTTTTCTGTAAACTCTACATCATTGTAATTTTCATCTTCCGTTACATCTGTATCCGCAGGGTATAATAATCCCGTAATATAACTACTCGTTGGTACTTCATTCAATTGTTCACAATCTGATGTTGGTCCTATTAAGTCTTTTCGTACTGCATCTAGAATCTTCTGTCGAACAATAGCATGCTTAAAATCCTTTATATCAGCCATCTACAACCTCCGTTTATTCTCCGTCTACTACAACAGGAATTGCCATACCAATTACATATTTGAATGTATTACCTACTATAATCTTATCCCCTGGCACTAGGCGATACTCCCAAGTCTTTCCGTCCGCATCCACCTGCGATGCACATTCGCACCACTTAATTGCAGCCTTTGCTTTTTCCTGTACATCTTCATTATCTGTTTGATTTGCAGCCTTCACTTCAATCATATATTTCTTGTCAGCCATCTCTACTAAGAAATCAGGATTATACTGTTTTGCCGCCTTATAAAATAGTCCTAACTGATTCAAAGGTGGCTTTATAAATCTAATAACTTCTGAATCCTCTTCTAATACCACAGACAACCTTCTCTCATCATCACTATCAAATGCATTCTCTGCATAGTATGATTTCTTATATCCTTCAAACAAATATTGCTTAATATTTTTCTTATCTGGCACTTCCTTCTTAAAATTCAATCGTCCATTTTCCTTCATATTCTTCACAAATGATTTGAATACAATAAGGTCTTTCTGAACGTTAAATACAAACTCAGTGCTTTCTTCCTTTGACGCATATATCTGTTTTCTTAAGTCCTCTACTATAACAGTTGCATATCTACGGACAATCTTCTTTTTTTCTTCATCCGTACCTTCGATTAATGCGAGATACTGATCAACCACCTCAAGAATAAATTCTGCATCATCAGAACTAAACTCCGGAATACTCTCCAATAAAGAAACTGCAAGCATATTCTCAGGATTTTCTACAATAAGTGCATCTGCATCCAGCACTTGCAGCAACTTACCATTTACAGCGTCATATCTCTCGATTCTCGATGCCGCAACATCAAAATCCATAATGTTTCGTTTAACAGTAAAAGACTTAAATGTAATTGTTGAACTATAGCTAATTCCAATCTTTGGAACAGAGATAGCAACTTTCTTTAACTCTTCAACTTTCTTGATAAACTCTTGTTTTGCATATGGCAATACATTCTTACTGCCAGATGACTTCTGTAAATCAATCTGTAACGAAGCATCCCCCTGATGTACAGTAAATGATGTATCAACTGCATCAGTGCCCATGCCCGTCTGTGTCATTTTGTGATCTGATGCTGTGCCATCATTTGTTTCTTTTTCATCATCGTTAGCAAAATAATCAAAAATAGACATCTGTCCACTATCACTTTCGGACTTCTTGGGTGCTACTTTCTTTACAAATGCTTTCTGATACTCAGCAAACAGATTCTCCACCACATTTTCATTATTCAAATCTTGGTATGATTTCACTTTACTTTCGCATAACGCTTCATCAAATAATGAAATCTGCTGGTTCTCAACTGCTGGCTCTACCATAACTGTTTTTGTGTTCGGTATATCTTCCTCATCAAGATTTCTCTTCTTAAATACAGGGTTATTCTTGATATCATCCACAATCTCTCGATAATGATCGTGAGCAACAATATCCAAGGTATCTAATTCCTCAATACCCGTTATCTCACCAAAAGGAAGCCTCAATCCTCTACCAATAGTTTGAAGTGCCAATATATCACTCTTTGCAGCATTAAGTGGGATAATCGTAAACAGATTATTTACATCCCAACCTTCTTTCAGCTTATATACATGCAGCACAATCTCAATTGGATTGGTATTTTTCTCAATGGTTAGTAATTTCTGAATGTTTTCTTCTGTCTCTGCACCACTTGTGCTAGAGTCAATTTCAATAACCTTACCAACATAACGACCTCCAAAAAAAGCATCGGAATCTATTTTTTCTTTTATTTTTCTAGCATGTGTTGTATCTTTACAAGCTATCAAAACAATTGGCTTTACCTGTTCTAAATGATTATCTATACAATATTTATATACGATGGACTTTCTTCTCTCATGAAGCTTGATTCCATCTTTCAACTTCATTTCCTCTATATCATCATCTGAATATCCTGCTGTATTTGTTCTTCCCATAACAACCGGAATCTTCAAAAACTTCCCAGCTCCATCCTCTAATCCGTAGTGATAAATAATATTCTTATTTGTACTCTTAGGTGTAGCAGTATATTCCAACCCCAACACTGGATTCAGATAATTAATCGCTTTCTTTGATGCTGGGGCATAGTAACGATGCGCTTCATCCATACAAATAACCAAGTCATCAAACGAACGTAAAACATCCGCAAAAGAGCCACCCAAATTTTCATTAAACTTGTGAAATTTAAATTCAATATCTCCCCTAGTAAAAATCTTTGAAATATTAAAGATAAATATCTGAATATCAGATGTTTTTTCTACCACCATTTCCTCTTGGATATATCTTACCGGGTATGATAAATAATTTTCCCCATCATAAACTTTGGGTCTTCCCATCTCTGCTTCAAGTCCCTTAAACATGTATTTGGGATGTCCCGGGACCGCCTCTCGACGCATCTTGTCATAAATCGTATTTCCTGGTGCCAGAATAAAGAAATGTTTGTACCCTTTTGTCTTGTACAAATAATAAATGCATGCACCCATTAAACGGGACTTACCAATACCGGTTGTCATATCAAAGCAGAATGATGGAAAATCAAATTCCTTATCTACAGATATTTTATGTGGAGCTTGGCAATTCTCTGATGCTATTTTCTCTGCTTCAGCTTTTGAACTAGTTCTATACTCAATCTTGGAACTGATTGCATCAAAGTATTGTAGCGCTTCATACTGAGGATCACGCAGGCTCATAGCCCATTTAATTTTATCTACTGAACTCATTATTCCTGCACCTCACTTTCAAAATTACATTTATCCAATAAATCCTTTGGTATTTTTTTCACTTCCACATTCTCTGGAAGAATCATGTCAGCTTGATTTTTCTTACAATAGATAAGTAAACTCTGCTTATCCCCTAAGTTCTTCATTATCGACATCACATACTTTGTATTAACAAATTCTTCTGTGATATGTATGAATCGATTCTCTGATGAATGTCCTTGAAACTCCCCAGATGGTTCATAGGTAAATCCTTCTATCTTGCAAATAGCTTCACATACCATATCCCATGTATAAGATGGATTTATTTGATAAACAGGAAGAACTTTGTTCTTTACAAGTAATGGTTCTGCAAGTTCGTAGAATTTATATCCCCCGCCACCTTGCCAATCATATGTGTTTGTGACACCACCTCTATCTTTACCATCTATAACTCTATCTAATCTCTTTTTGCAATGTGTATAACAATGATCTCCAAGTTCAATTCCAATGTATCGCCTTCTCATTTTATGTGCCACCGCTGCGGTAGTTCCTGAACCCAAGAAACTATCAAGCACTAAATCACCTTCATTCGTTGCCATTAAAAGAATTCTTTCTATCAATTTTTCAGGTTTCTTTGATCTAGGAAAAGCCACGCCACCCTCATTTCCCAAATCAGCCTTAGGAATGTCATCATTCTTCCAAACATTTGATAATTTTGTAGTTTTAACAACATCCTTTTTCTCAAGAAACGCTGTATCTTTTAACCATGCACATAGTTCACCATTATGGTAAAACAATGTGGTTTGTTTTCCCTCATTTCTACCTCTACTTGGCACATATTCAACAGAATATAAACTATTCTTTTCCATGCGTGACATAAGCGCATTTTGGAATTCATTTTCCTGTTGAACAACGTAGGTACGATATATTGTGTCAAAAAATTGGTAATATTGTGCTCTTATTTCACTCTCTCTAGCTTCAAAATTCTTTAGTGAAATATCTCCAATCTCATAACCCGTATGTTTGTATATTTTTACAGGTAATCCATTAGAAGCTGATTCAAACTCATCTACAAGTTCTCTTCTACCTTCTGATTTAATATATTTTCTATATCTTTGCATTGTCTTTTTTGTTAGTTTTTCAGTTGCCAATACTTCATTCAATTCAACTGTTTCTTTTTTATAAACCAACAATTTTTCACCTGTATTAAATATTGCGCCACCTTGTCCAAGACCCGTTACATTTGACTTTTCATATGTAATATCTGATACAAAATTACTTCTACCAAATATTTCATCGCACATAACCTTCAGATAATGCCCTTCGGTACTATCTATGCTCATCCATAGAGTCCCATCTTTTGATAGTAATTTATGAAGTATTTGAACTCTTTTATAAATCATATTCAACCATAACGAGTGTTCTACATCGTCATCATAATGTTCGAATGCATTTCCTGTATTATATGGCGGATCTATATATACGCATTTTATCTTCCCTGCATAATCTCTCTCAAGAGCTTTTAACGCCAACAAATTATCCCCATGAATCAGCATATTTTCTGTATCCGGATCACCATATGATTTTGATTTATCCTCAATTAATATTCTTGGTTCAAGTTTCTCTTCCTCATATTTACCAACCCATGTTAATTCTAACTTACCTTTTTTCTCCATGGTCGCCTCCTAAAACTTAATCACTATCTTTGTTACCAGTTGTGTTTTTACCAAAATACCTTCTGCAAACTGCTTCTGCATATTTACAGCCTTTTCTTCCAATGTTGACATTTCATTATGAAATGCCCGTACCATTTTTTGTTTCTGCTCTTCTAAAATTTCTATTTGTTTTTTTAATGCAATCTTCTGTCTAAAATCGCTTTCGTTTACATATTTATCTTTAAGTTCATCTAATTCTGATGTATCCTTGACTCTGAGCAAATATTCCTCTTTTCTTAATTGCAGCCAATTATCCAATTTTTTCTGATTAGCAATCAAAACTGTTCTTTTAGATTCTGCATAAATTCATCCACTTTGTCAATATATGAAAGGATTTCTTGATTATTTGGTGTCTTTTCTCCTAGGCACTGCTCCTGCAATTTTTCGCAAAGCTCTCTAGCCAACTCATCTGAAACACCATATATCTTCCCTGTTATATCAATAATTTCAAATACTGCATCTTCAAGAATCTCACCAACATAAGAACTACCAATAAGTAAATATCCGTGTTGAATTCCCGGAATTTCCAAGTCTATATTAGTTTCATAGTACTTTGGATATATCTCATTTTCCTCTTTACTTCTACTATTCCAATACTTAAACTGTGAATCATATTCCGCAATTTCTTTCATGATAATATTAAAATGAGACTTATGTTGTTCCTCTGTCTTATATGTAAATATGGATTTCAGTTCATCCTTTTTCTTGTTTCTTTTCTAATTCCTTTTCCAAATTCTTAAATTGCTTTGTAAAATCTGATGTTGTTTTACATTCCTGATATATAAGTGTAACTCTTTTTTCAAAATCTGCTCCACTTTCTAATAATCCAATAGCTTTATCTGATGCACCAAATACGCCTTGGAATAACTCGAATTTTTCTGAAAGAATTTCATATACTCTCTTATCTGCTACATTCTGAGTATTAAGCAAATTAATAACCACAACGTCGTTCTTTTGTCCATAACGATGACAGCGACCAATTCGCTGCTCTATCTTCTGCGGATTCCAAGGAAGATCATAGTTTATAATCGTATTACAAAACTGAAGATTCAATCCTTCCGAACCGGAATCTGTTACAAGCAAAATCTTGTATTCATCCCTAAATGCTTCTACGATGGCATTCTTCAATTCAACATTTCTACTACCCACATACTTTCCATAGTTTCTAGCTTTCCACGCCTTATAAATCTGTTTAGTAACAGGATCATTTGTACTACCATTAAACTTAAGTATCTGGCCTTCATATCCGGCATGAGATAATTCTTCAAACATGTATTGTTGCGTTCTAATAGATTCCGTAAACACAACTATTCTTTGTTTTATGCCAGCTTCATTTTGAAATACAAAAGCTGTCTCCACCGCCTGTTTCAAGGCTGTCATCTTCGCATTTCTTTTTATACTTTCAGCTTTATTAATAATGGCTGTTACCTCATCTATTTCATGCTGAATAAATTCATTTACCTTTTCTCTTGTGTATAATTCATCCTGCTTACTATCATCATCCGTCTCTATTTCATCATCATCAAAAAAACTAAGGAAAAAATCAATACTTTCATCCGCTGATTCAGTTCTAGTTGTTTCCTTCAAAGTTTCAAGTCTGCCTTTTAATACCTTGAAGGTTTCTGCAACTGCCATACTTGATGATGCAAGCAATTTTCTAATAACAGATGTAATAAGTGTTCTGTGTGAATTTGGCAAAGCATACAAGATTTCCTTTTTCAGATAATTATTTACCATCACATAAAGTTCTATCTCCATTGGCGATAGTTCAAAATCAATTGTCATTTCTTTACGCTCTGAAAATTGGATATACTCTGCTACTTCTTTTCGTAAAGTTCTTTGCACAACAGGTTCTAAACAAGCCTTCAAATCATTGTAATCTTCTCCTCGCAAATATCTTTCGGAAAATATCTGCTTACTATAAAAAACTCTATCATCGATAAACTGAACAAGTCCATATATATCAAGTAAAGTATTCTGCATAGGAGTCGCAGTTAATAGAATCTTCGGAACTCCCTTTGTTAATTCATATAATGAGTTAGCCATCTTTGAACCATTCTTATAAACATTCCTAAGCCGATGTGCTTCATCAAATACACAAAAATCCCAAGCTATCTTTCCGAACTCTGTTTTTCTTTTTGAGGCAAAGTGGTAGGAAACAATAATTACTGCTTGTTTACTCTTTACCCTTGCGAGATAATCCTCCCAATTAGAACTATCCACAATTAATGAATCAATATCAAATTTCTCTTCTAATTCAACTTGCCATTGTTTTCGCAGATTTGATGGCATAATAAGTAGTATTTTATTTTTTCCACTGCATAGCAAATACTTGATGACCAAGCCAGCCTCAATAGTTTTTCCAAGACCTACCTCATCTGCAAGAATGGCTCCACCAAGCTCTAATGAAGATAGTGCAAATGTGAATGCTTCAACCTGATGAGGATTGATGTCAATATCAGCCATATGCAAACAACTATATGGATTATTTTTCAGTTCTTGTTGCTTTAATTCAGCATATGTATTTTCAACAATACCCATTTGCGAAACCTCCAATTTTATTTTCCTAATTGTTCTTTTATTTTATCTGCTATTACCTTTGCCATCATTGGCGGAACCGCATTCCCCACCTGAACAAATTGTGCTGTCCTTGGTCCTTCAAAATAATAATTATCTGGAAACGACTGTATTCTTGCTGCTTCCCGCACTGTAATTGATCTATGTTGCTCTATATCTGGATGAATGAAATAATGTCCATCTTTCGATAAATGAGCAAGTATTGTGTGACAATGATCCATATCGCCCTCAACAACTTTAAATCGATCTACAAATGAAGTTCTATTTTTATGTGTTTTCAAATCTTCTGGTAAATCATCATATTTCAAACGTTCATGCCGTTTGTTTTCAAACCACATATCTATTGCTCTCTTATAGATTTCAATATCCTGCGCAGTATGAGGCCTTGCTATATGTCCTGTTAATACATCCGATTTAATACGAATATTATTTTCCTTAACATAATCTTTTAGCCTGCTCATGTCTTTCATCGTATGCTCTCTTGCCTCATCACCAGGATTTAAAGCTGGTAAATCCTTAAGCAAATCCCACACTTCTGCATTACTATGAATCACTTCAAAAGATGGATAATCATAGCCTGTCCCCTTAAGCCAGCCTACTATGATTACACGTTTTCTACTCTGTAATACTCCGAAATCATGCGCATTCAACTCATCATAACATATTTCATAACCAACACGTTTCATATACATTTGAAGGTTTTTAAATGCTTGGCCGCCTCTTGCGCTCTTTATACCAGCTACATTTTCAAACACAAACATTCTAGGCTTATACTTATTAAGAAACTGTACATACATCTTGTATAATTCATTTCTTGGATCGTCCTCCATCGGAACTACCATGTGACTGCTCTGCGCCCTTCCCACCAAAGAATATGCTTGGCAAGGAGGTCCACCTATAATTACATCAATCTTTTCAATTCCTTTTTCCTTTTTAATCTCATCAATTGTATTGAAAATTCCTTTGATTGTGGACTCTGACATTTCTTTATTAATCACTGTCTTAAGCTCTTCCTCAGGTATCTTCTCTAAAAGTTGCGTTCTAGTTATTTTTCCTTTTTCATAATCATAATAGCTATTAAGTTCGCCATTATCTTTCAAATAATAATATGCTATTCTCGTCTCTAATGTCTTTGCCGCATATCCATTCATCTCAACATGTGCAACTGGTCTATAACCACTTTGTATAAATCCCTCGGAAAGTCCACCGGCACCAGCAAATAGGTCAATATAATTCAATCCATTTTCATTCATGGTTTTCTACCTCATTATTTAACATTTACTCCCCAATTACACGGTCATATCGTTGTGGTGCTTTTCGCTTACTTTATATAACCTAATCAACTTTATTATATCAGATATATCTAACCTTGGTTCTGCACATATCTTTTCTAATATGATCATAACAACCATCCATCTCTTCTTTTTTCAATTTTATTCATCTTATTTTTCTTGATTTTAGAAATATAATCCCGTTATTTTATTATACCTTGTGTCATATACCTTGTAAAATAATTCATTTGACCTTTCTTAATTCCATTCCTCTTCGCTTCATTCCTCTATATATTACTATCCTGCACAGTATATTTATTTTTTCACAAGATAAGAAAAAAGACATCATACCCTTCTATTCAAATAATACGGATATAACGTCTTTCTTCATTTTACTCACGCAACTATCATTCTCATTATTCAAACTCAATCGTTCCAGGCGGCTTACTAGTCAGATCATACATTACTCTATTAACACCCTTGACCTCATTAATAATCCTGTTCATTACCTTCTGAAGCACCTCAAATGGTATCTCTGAACAATCAGCTGTCATGAAGTCTGTTGTATTTACAGCACGGAGTGCTACGGCGTAATCGTACGTTCTGAAATCTCCCATACAGCCAACTGAGCGCATGTTGGTCAGGGCTGCGAAGTACTGACCGAGGCTTCTGTCGAGGCCTGCCTTTGCGATCTCCTCGCGGTAGATGGCATCGGCATCCTGAACGATCTTGACCTTCTCGGCTGTGACCTCTCCGATGATTCTTATTCCAAGGCCTGGGCCCGGGAATGGCTGACGGAATACCAGGTACTCTGGGATTCCAAGCTCAAGGCCGGCCTTGCGGACCTCGTCCTTGAAGAGAAGACGGAGTGGCTCCACGATCTCCTTGAAATCTACATAGTCAGGAAGTCCGCCTACGTTGTGGTGGGACTTGATGACTGCTGACTTGTCAAGGCCTGACTCAATGACGTCAGGATATATGGTTCCCTGTACGAGGAAGTCCACGGCACCGATCTTCTTGGCCTCTTCCTCGAATACACGGATAAACTCCTCACCTATTATCTTTCTTTTTGCCTCAGGCTCGGTTACTCCGGCAAGCTTGCTGTAGAATCTGTCCTGAGCATTTACTCTGATGAAGTTCAGGTCATATGGGCCGTCCGGTCCAAATACCGCCTCAACCTCGTCGCCCTCGTTCTTACGAAGAAGGCCGTGGTCTACGAACACACATGTAAGCTGCTTGCCTATCGCCTTGGACAGGAGAACCGCAGCTACTGATGAGTCAACACCGCCTGACAGGGCGCACAGCACCTTGCCATCGCCTATCTTGGCACGGAGACTCTCTATTGTATCTTTTACAAATGAATCCATCTTCCAGTCGCCTGCACACTGGCATACATCCATGACAAATGCTCTGAGCATCTTCATACCTTCCTCGGTGTGCATAACCTCTGGGTGGAACTGAGTCGCATACAGCTTCTTCTCAGCATTCTCCATGGCAGCCACTGGGCATACAGGAGTGTAAGCTGTCTTCTTGAAGCCCTCTGGTACCTCTGCAATATAGTCTGTGTGACTCATCCAGCAGATGGTCTTGTCATTCACATCTGCAAACAGCTTGGATGTCTTGTCAACCTCAACCTCTGTTCTTCCATACTCGCTGACAGGGGCCGTGCTGACCTTGCCGCCCAGCAGATGAGCCATGAGCTGTGAACCGTAACATATTCCGAGAATAGGAATACCCAGTTCGAATATCTCCTTGCTGCAGCTAGGTGAATCGTCTTTGTATACGCTGTTTGGTCCGCCTGTGAAGATGATTCCCTTTGGATTCATCTCCTTGATCTTCTCCAGCGGCAATGTGTACGGATGTACTTCGGCATATACATTACACTCTCTTACACGTCTGGCGATCAGTTGGTTGTACTGTCCGCCAAAGTCCAATACGATAATCAGTTCCTTATCCATGTATATCTCCTTTGTTGCCTTTTATTTACCTATAACATATTTCTGAACATTTCCTAGTATAACACAATATGCAGCACTTTTGTGCTGCATATTATCTAAAAATTATGTTGTTTTAATTATTTATGCATTTTACATATACGATAGCATTCGAACAGATACTTCACTGACAAATTTATATAACGCAGTAACGTCATCTGCCCTGCCCACTCAATATTGAAATCTATTATATAACTATATTTATACCAATCTCTATCTTAATTCCTACTTCAGCTTCTCCTTCAGAACCTCAATACCCTTCTGGTACTGGCTGTCATTCTTGCCCTGGAAATCCTCATAGGTATAATCATCTGGAAGATCCACTTCAATATCAGGCGCAACACCCTTCTTGTGGATATCGTTGTCATCGTGTGTGAAATACTTCTGTGTCGTGAGCTTGATCGCTGTGCCATCACCAAGTGGTATAACACTCTGCACGATTCCCTTACCGTAGGTATTCTTTCCTACAACAGTTGCAGCCCCGAATTCCTTGAGTGCCGATGTAAGTATCTCTGACGCACTGGCACTGTACTCATTTGTCAGGACTACCATAGGCATATCGAGGTATTCATCATCTGTCGATTTATACTCGTCCACAACCTTGCCGGTCTTGTCCTTGATGGACACTATGGTTCCTTCTGGGAGCAGATAGTCGCAAATGTTTACGACCGTGGTGAGCATTCCACCCGGATCACTTCTGACATCGATCATCAGTGCCTGCATGCCCTCATTCTTGAGCTCCTCAACTGCCTTCTGGAAAAGCTCGTCTGTGTTGTCTATGAACTGCGTGATCCTCACATATCCGATCTTGTCGTCTATCATAAATGATGATACCGTGCTGTACTCAACGATCTCCCTGGTGATGGTGACATCGTGGTAAGCCTTATCACGCTCCCTGTATATCTTCAGCGTAACATCAGTTCCAGCATCGCCTCTTATGAGTGATACGAGGTAGTCAAGATCATCGTCTGTAGTGATCTCGTGATCGTCTATCTGTACAATAATGTCATCAGGCTGTATATCCACCTTCTCAGCCGGTGCACCCTCAAGGATATTTACCGCACGGACATATCCCGTATCCTCATCCTTGCTGACCGTAACTCCGATTCCGGCATACTCACCTGAATCATCCTCCTGCAGCTTGGCATACTCTTCCTTGGTGTAATACTGTGCATACGGGTCGTCAAGGGATTCCATTATACCCTTGTATATGCCCTCCCTGATCGTATCATCGTCAATATCATTGTAATAATAATTGTCTATGATACTCTCGATCTTCGCTGTCTTGTCAAGTACGTCCGCATCCAACAGATTGCCATCATAGGTTATCTTGGTGGAACTGCCGGTTTTGCCGCTGAGTGTGCCACTGAACACACCTGATGTACCGCAGCCCGTCAGACCGATCACCGTACTTGCCAGCACCGCTGTCACTACTATCTTCTTCAACATTTTCCTCATATCATTATCTCCTAACCTTGTATTGCCATCAAATACCTGAATCTCTCCATATCCCCTGCCCGGTCTACTGTCCAAGGAAGTCATGCGGATTGACATACGTTCCGTCTATCGACACGCCAAAATGGCAATGCGGACCTGTCGACACACCCGTACTTCCTGCCTTTGCTATGACCTGACCTTTCACAACCTTGTCGCCAACATTTACACATAGCTGTGAGTTGTGCATATATACCGTACATATTCCGCCGCCGTGGCTGATCATGACCATGTTGCCACCACCGCCATTGTAGCAGGACATCACGACTGTGCCGGCCTCCGCCGCAACAATATCTGTTCCATAATCACAGCCTATATCAAGTCCCTGATGATATGTACTTGCTCCCGCTGTAGGAGCATCTCGGTAACCAAATTCATCCGTGATAACACCTCCGGTCGATACCGGCCACATGAATTTGCCCTTATATTTGGAGGTGTCGTATACCTTTCCATCTTTCGTATACGCACCCGTACCATTTGCATTTGCCTTGCCCATCTCCTGTCTGGATATCTCCGCGATACGTCTCTCGGCTTCCTCACGGGCCACAGTGAACTTGTTCATCAACGACTTCTGGGCTTCTATATCACCATCATATCTAGTGATCTCTTCCTGCTTCTGATCTATAAGGGTCTGCAGTTCAGCCTCGTTACTCTCCAGATCCGTCTTGACCGACTCCACCTGTCTGAGGTCAGATTCAAGCTGCGCCTCATAATTGGCTATATCTGTCTTGGTCTTGATCAGCTTTGCAAGCTGCCTCTGATCGTATTCCGATATCTGGTCTATATACTCTGATTTGTTCAGGAGATCGCTGAATGATATGGATTTGAGCAGGGCATCGACATATTCCGTCTCCCCCTCCTCATACAGATACTGTATTCTCTGCTTCATCGCCTCATACTGCTCATCCTCTGCCTTCTGAGCTTCATCCAGACTTTTCTGAGTTGTGTCTATCTCCGTCTGGAGCTCGTCTGTCTGCTCCTGCAGGCTCGTTATCTGAGTCTGGACGGATGTCATCTTGGCATCCAGATCCGCAACGTCCTGAACGATCTTGTTCTGCTGTTCCTCCAGAGAATCCAGAACGTCCTTGGCATTCTTCTCGTTTTCACTGGCATCATCCTTCTGACGCTCAGCCTCTTCCTTCGTCATGGCATATGCCATATTTCCCCCGGTCTGAGACGCAGCCATGCCCCCCATGACTACACATCCCGCAACAAGCAATGCCATCCTTCTGATATTCCCTTTTACATTGACTTTCTTTTTCATAATCTACTACTCCTTGTTATCCCCATCTAACAATTAACTAGTATATCTTATGTCGTCGTGCGTGAGCGCGATGACCTGCGCACGCATCAGCGTGCTTCATTATATTATATCGCCTGCCGGCTCAATGAGGGCATTCGCATTATGACGTCTTGCGCAAGCGCATCCGTCGCAATGCTCATTATATCA
>OLGJ01000562.1_pt1 | contig 21430 bp, 17 predicted proteins | sample 1605431 | NCBI WGS metagenome assembly OLGJ01 (sample SAMEA3888920, study PRJEB22519) | human gut metagenome | biome: human gut; feature: human-associated habitat; material: faeces | place: Denmark | collected 2009
GTTTATGTATGACAAGGATAAAACAATTCTCTTGTCACAAAGTTAAACTTTATTTTTGGAATAATCTCATAATCCGCTAAGAATAAAAAGTTTATGCGGAAAGTTCAAGAACGAGGTAATGAGTTGGCAACTGTTCTGATTTCTACATACTTGCATGATTTGCATTGATGTACAACTCATCTTGGAACAAAGGTACAACTTTTTTATGAACGAGCAAAAAGGTGGTGTTTTTTTCATTATTGCATGGTAATATTTGAATTTGGTCTATCATAAATCTGCGATATATGAGTTTCCCGATTCCGTCATTCGCCCCTTTCCTTTGCTCGTCTGCGAAGGTAGTACATCTGCCCTTGAAAGTTGAAAGGTCGGGACGGCAAGCCGTTTCGGGCAGAATCTTCCTCCTGCGGAGAGTATTCACCCCGAAAACCTTTCCCCTTTCAATGTCTGTACTCGGAAATGCAGACGGCAACGGAAATGAACGACTGACGAAAATGTAGAAGAAGACAAACAGACAGCATACAAACGGGTTCTTACATTGATAACCCATTTGTATGCTGTTCTTGCTTCTATCCATAGGGGCACTATTATTTTGCAACAGATGAATATAGGGCAAGCGGTAAATTTCACTCCCTCCAAAAATATAGATAGGTTTATCCGCTGTTATTCATCAGGTGCTTGCCGTTGTACTCCCGTTTTAACGCTTGCTCTATCTCACTCCGTTTGTACAGAACTTTTCCACCGAGCACATAGTAAGGCAATGTCCCATTGCTTCGGTACTCGCTCAATGTCCTTCGGCTGACTTTAAGCATATATGCCACCTCCTTGTCGCATAGATACTCATCATCGTTTGGTAAGGTTGCACCATCTTTGGGCATACTATCGAGAATCTCCGATAGTTGGTCGATACTCTCGTGAATGGACTGCATCCACGCATCGTCTTTAGTTCGCATTTCTTGATACATAGTTCAAATGGTTTTATTGTTATACATCGATTAGATTACTCGTCCTTTCCACTTAGCTTCTTTTCGCCTGTCCTCTACCTTTGTTACAATGCTCTCTACATCTTCGGGCAGGTAGTACGTGCGGTTGCCGATTTTGGTGTAGGCAAGCGTTCCGTTATCACGCAAGGTCTGCAATGTACGCTTGCTTATCTTCAATCGCTGACAAACATCCTGATGGTCGAGCCAATTGTTTGTCTTTTTCTTCCCGTTCTTGACAACGGGTGAATTTGATACTCGCAGAATGAACTGCTCAATCTTCGTGGCAAATTCCTCAAATGCCTTTCGCTCAAAAATGATTAATTCCATACGCTTTATTTTAATTTATTACACTTGTTTTCTTGTTTCGCACTGCTAAATAAGGAAGAGATTTTCATACTTCAATGGCACTAACAATAGGTGTCATTCCTTGTCATATCGTTTCATCATAGACACGATAATCAGTCATTGAAATAGACTCTTCCTTCATATGCAATTTCGTTTTCTGAGGGCAAAGAAATAGATAAGTAATCACACCTAAATCATGCGGTGAGCCTGTTGCAGTATGTGGCACAGTTCGTGGCACTTTTAGATGTATATGATGATACATTTCTAAGCATACATTACATTGTAACCAATATTATATAAGAATATTCCCAACGCGACAGCCCGTCTCGGATCTTCTCCTCTGCATTGCCGTTTGTCAGACCGATACTTATCCGTCTGCCAAACTTCTGCTCCGAACATCCGAAACAGATAGTCTCTGATTCTATGATAGCAGTATAGCGGATAGACCAACTCCCGACACTTCGGCTGCCCGTCTATCCGCTATCAGATTTAAGACCTTAATTCTCTCAATTAAGCATTTCGCCCCAATCCCTTATTAGCCGTTTAAATAGGGAAGAATTATGCAGTCGGCACTGCCTACGAATCACCCCGAAATGCAATACAATTCATAATTGCCTACATAGACCTAATTAGTTGTGGTAGAATTGCATACATATTTTCTTTGCAGCAGATAATCGGTCAATATTGTGCACAAAGACCATATTGTTGAACATTCAAAAAGTGATAAGTATGAAGAAAAAACAAGTTGAGTTGACACAAGAACAGTGTCAAGAAATTATCGACCAAATGACTACAAGGTCTTTTTACAGGAGTGATAAGGGTAAAGTCCATAATGCAGATGAATTGCAAACAGAGGAATCCGTAGGATCATCCATTGACGACATTCTGCCAGAGCCTCTACCGTCAGTAGCAAAACAAGCCCAAACGGAAGCAGCGTCTTCCGTTGCAGAGGTGGCTACAGAGATTTCACCTATTGTTAATGCCGAGCAACAGCCACCGACGCCACCCATCCAACGCAGAGTGAGCAGCAAGCAACGCAAACTCTCGTTGGAGGAGTACCGCAACACCTTTATGCGACCTTACAAGATTGAAGACCGCAAGCCGGTATTCATTAGTGGCAAGTTGCGTAAGATGCTCGACAAGTTCGCCTGCAAAATCGGTGAGGATAGAATGAGTATGTCAGGACTATTGGAGAACATCGTCCGCCACCACATCGAACTCTATTCAGAAGATTTTGAGCATTGGAAAGGAATGTAACCTCTTAATCCAATCAGATTAAGAATTATTCCAACGGTATTTCATTTTGAGGCACTCAAAATTGATTAACCTTCGGTTAGTGGGGAAGCAAGTTTATGTTTTGGGCAGACCAAAACCACTTGCTTCCACTCCCGAAGGTCGCAGAAGAGGACATCCCGTTGGTCTATAAAGTAAACAATGTATGTATCATTTTCTAAATCAGAAATCGTATGAAACGAAGTATCAATAACAAGACACCCAACAAAGGAGGACGACCCATGAAAAAGTTGTCCGAGAAACGCAAGTACCGCATAACGGTAAAGATGGCTACCGAAGAGTACTACGCAATGAAACTCAAAGCCAAAAATGCAGGAGTCTCGGCAAGTGAGATTGTAAGAAAGGCTATCCGTGATTGCCATATCAAGGCACGCCTTACCACCGAACAAGCGGACTATATCCGCAAGTTATGCGGTATGGCAAACAATCTCAATCAGCTCACTCGCAAGGCTCATCGCGAAGGCGTAAGGCTGCACTACGGGCAATGCCAACACCTGCTGCTTTCATTGGAAAACATTATAGACCATATCAGCCTATGATGGCAAAGATTGTAAAAGGCTCTGGAGCCAGAGGAATTGTAGATTATATCCTCGACAAGAAGAAACAAGCCACGCTCATAGATTGTCAAGGGGTACTGTTCAATGATAACAGCACGATAGCCAAAAGTTTTATTGCTCAATCGAGGCTTAATCCACGAGTGGATAAGTTTATCGGACATATCTCACTCAGCTTCTCAAAGCAGGATTTACCACGCTTAACGGATGAACTTATGATACAGATAAGCCGAGAATATATGGTGAAAATGGGCATTCGTGATACGCAATATATCATCGGACGGCACTACGATAAGGAGCATCCGCACGTTCATATAGCTTTTAATCGGGTGGATAATAACGGCATAACCATCAGCGACAGGAATGACCGCTACCGCAGTGAACGCATCTGCAAGGAGCTGACACGCAAATACGGGCTGTACTTCGCAAATGGTAAAGAACAGGTAAAAACGCACAGACTGAAAGAGCCTGACAAAACCCGTTACGAGATATACCAAGTTCTCAAACGGGATGTTGCACGATGCTCGGATTGGACTACACTGCTGAAGCGCTTGAAAGCCGAAGGAATAGATGTTCGCTTCAAGTATAAGGGTAATACTAATGAGGTGCAAGGCATAGTCTTTACCAAGAATGGCTACCACTTCAACGGCTCGAAGATAGACCGCAGTTTCAGTTATTCAAAGATTGATAAGGCGCTGAATAGTTACAATCAAGCGGAATATCAGCGACAATATAAGCCGAGCGATATGCAAATAAGCCATTTCGAGAATAAAGAATCGGATCTTATCAATGGTGCATTAGGCTTGTTGGACTTCACATCTTCGCCCGATGCAGATAGCCAGGAAGAGGCAGATTTCCGCCGTTTTATGCAGCAGAAGCCTAAGAAAAAGAGAACCAGAGGATTCAAACTATAATCATTAACCACTTAAAAACAGAAGAAATATGCAGGAAAATAACTCAATTATTATCGCAATGTTGGAGGAGTTGCTGACTATCAGCAAGAGCCAACGAACAGAACAAACAGTAAATGCCAATGTAGATTTGACACCCATTAAGGATCTAATCGAGAATGGCAACCGAGAAAACAAGGAGTACTATGATGCTAAAACCAACAAGCTTGCAGGATTCGTTGTCAATGAATTTAGCAAGATAAACAAACGAATGGATGGCATCAGTGAGCAAGAACAACCCGACTTTGAGGGTGTGAAACAACAGCTTGCAGAAGCTATCAACAAAATGGATGAGATAAAGGTAAAGCACAATATTGACGAGAAACGACACTCGTTTGCCCTTTATACAAAAGAATCTTGGATTCTCCTATCAATAATTATCTTCCTTATGGCAGCAGGAGTATCAGCAGTATATCACCTGTCAAGACCAAACATTCAGAGAGATGATGATGCCCTCAAATACCGCTACATCAAGATGAAAGGCGATGCTTCGGCAGAGCAGATAGCCACATTGGAGGACATCTTCGAACTCAACCGAGATAATCAGAAGATTGAACAAATGCGTGAGGATGTGGAGACCTACGAAGAGGCTGTTCGCAAAAAAGCTGCCCTTGCCGAGCAAGCAAGGCTTAAAGAGCAAGCAGCAAAGGAACAAGAGAGCAAAGCCAAGTCCATCAAGGACAAGCAGGAGCAGCCAAAAGATAACCCAAACAAGAAATCAAAACCATGAGCCTATGGCAAGTATCAAGGTAAAGTTTCGACCCTCGACAAACGCAAACAAGGAGGGAACAATCTATTATCAAATCATTCAGAATCGTGTAATCCGTCAACTAAAGACGGATTACAGACTCTTTATGTGCGAATGGGACGAAGATAACAATGTAATAATCGCCACCAATAACAGCCGACAGAACTATCTTCAATCCATTGAGGAACGTATTGATTGGGATATTAAGCGACTGCAAAATATCATTGCCCATTCAGTGAACAAGCGAGTAAAATATACTGCCGATGATATAATCTCAACATTCCAAAAGCAAGCCAATGAGCAATCGTTATTCAACTTTATGCAGGGTGTTATAGCCCAATTGCAGCAGATGGGTAAGCAGCGTACTTCGGAAACCTATCGTTGTACGCTCAAAAGTTTTATGCAGTTTCGAGAGGATGAGGATTTGTTATTAGCGGATATTGATTCTGATTTAATGCTGATGTATGAAGCTCATTTGCATAATAGAGGATTGACTAAGAACAGCACTTCGTTCTACATGCGAATACTCCGAGCTGTCTATAATCGTGCAGTTGAAAAGGATTTGACCACCAATCGAAACCCTTTCAAACATGTTTATACGGGTATTGACAAGACCATTAAACGAGCCATTCCATTAAAGGCAATCAAGCAGATTAAGAATCTTGATTTGTCATTGCAGCCCTCATTGGATTTCGCAAGGGATATGTTTCTCTTCTCATTCTATACTCGTGGAATGTCATTTATCGATATGGCATATCTCAAAAAGAAAGACTTTTCCAATGGCATACTATCATACCGCAGACGCAAGACCGGACAACAACTCTTTATCCGTTGGGAAAAGTGTATGCAGGAGATTGTAGATAAATACGATACAGATTACTACAGCCCATATTTACTATCCATTCTCAAATATCCATACGATAGAAGCCAATATAAGAATATGCTTTATCGTACCAATAAATCATTGAAAGAGATAGCAAAGATGGTTGGACTATCCATTCCCTTAACTCTATATGTAGCCCGTCATTCGTGGGCGAGTATTGCCAAGAGCAAGAATATTCCTATTTCGGTTATCAGTGAAGGTATGGGACACGACTCGGAAATGACGACACAAATCTATCTGGCATCATTGGATAATGCCGTAGTTGATAGAGCAAACGCTCAGATATTAAAGGATTTGTAGGATAAGGGGATGTTTAGCAAAATGATTGCTCTCTATGTAAGAGATACTTAATTTACTGCAAAATTACGCAAAATAAAGCAACTAACACCATTTTAGAGCCAATAAAAAGTCTGACAGCCATATAATTGTGGGTGATTGTTTAGCAAAAGCAGATAAATAAAATGACATTTCATCTAAAAATCAGCAAGTTCCGTCTGCCGTAGTATCTCTTACATAGAGAAGAAAGGTAACGGTATGGAGTTGATAGATAATATTAACAAGACCTTAAAAGGTGATTTTGTTACGGAGTTACGCAGTGGCAGTAAAGTGGCTATTGCGGCTTCGTGTTTTTCAATCTACGCTTTTGAAGAGCTGAAAGCACAACTCAAGGATATTGATGAGTTGCGTTTCATCTTCACTTCTCCCACATTCGTTACCGAAAAAGCCAACAAGCAAAAGAGAGAGTTCTATATACCTCGTCTAAATCGCGAACGCAATCTATATGGTTCTGAGTTTGAAATAAAACTCCGCAATGAGCTATCCCAAAAGGCTATTGCCAAAGAGTGTGCCGATTGGATACGCCAAAAGGCTTGCTTCAAAAGTAATCGCACAGGTGAGAATATGATGGGCTTTGCTACCATTGACGATAAAGCCTATATGCCCATTACAGGGTTTACAACTGTAGAGTTGGGTTGTGAGCGTGGCGACAATGCCTATACGATGATAAACAAGTTCTCGGCTCCGTTCTCGCAACAGTATCTGTCTTTGTTCGACCAAGTTTGGAACGACAATGCCAAGATGCAAGTGGTAACGGACAAGGTTTTGGATAACATCACCAATGCCTATAAGGAGAACGCTCCCGATTTCCTCTATTTCGTTACGCTCTATAATATCTTCCGTGAGTTCTTGGATGACCTCTCCGAAGATGATCTGCCCAATGAAGCAACTGGTTTCAAGGAGAGCCAGATATGGAACAAACTCTATAATTTCCAAAAGGATGCTTGCCTCGCTATCATTAACAAGTTGGAAAAATACAACGGTTGCATTCTTGCCGATAGCGTAGGATTGGGTAAAACCTTTACTGCTCTTTCGGTTATCAAGTATTACGAGAACCGCAACAAGTCTGTATTGGTGCTATGTCCCAAGAAGCTCAATGACAACTGGATTACCTATAAAAGCAACTACCTGAATAACCCTATAGCCAAAGACCGCTTACGTTACGATGTATTCTTCCATAGCGACCTTTCTCGCAAAGGCGGTAAAACAAACGGGCAAGACCTCTCGTATATCAATTGGGGTAACTATGACCTTGTAGTCATTGATGAGAGCCACAACTTCCGTAATGGCGGTAAGGTAACAACAGATGAGAATGACGATAACCCTCGTGAGAATCGTTATCTGCAATTGATGAATCGGGTTATCCGTTCGGGAGTAAAGACCAAAGTGTTGATGCTTTCAGCAACTCCCGTCAATAACCGCTTCAATGACCTAAAGAATCAAATCCAATTGGCATACGAGGGTGAGAGCGAAAAGATAGATGAACTACTCAATACCTCATCAAGCATTGACGACATTTTCCGTCAGGCACAGAAAGAGTATAACATCTGGGCAAAACTTCCTGCGGAGGAACGCACAACCAAAGAGTTGTTGAACCGTTTGAGTTTCGACTTCTTTGAGGTATTGGATAGCGTAACAATTGCCCGAAGCCGTAAACATATCGAACAATATTATGATACAACCGATATAGGTAAGTTCCCTACACGAGTAACCCCTATTCCTCGCCGTCCAGACTTGACCGACCTTGATTCGGCCATCAACTATAACGAGATTTATGAGATTGTCAGCCGATTGAATTTGGCTATTTACACACCCTCGGATTTTATTTTGGCAAGCCGAGTAGAGAAATATATTGATACTGATAGTGATGGTGGCTACTTTGCCGGTCGTGGTATGGCAGGACGTGAAAAGGGCATTCGTCGGTTGATGAGCATTAACCTTTTGAAGCGTCTGGAGAGTTCGGTAAACTCTTTCCGTTTGACTCTTGAACGCATCAAGAGCCTTATCGCATCAACTATTGATAAGTTGACCACCATTGAGCAGAGCGAGGACTTTGAATTGGAGTTGGAGGACATATCGCAAAATCTCGACTACGATGACCGTGAAGCAGATATGTTCATCGGGGGCAAGAAGACAAAGATTGCTTTGCAAGACCTTGACCATATCGCTTGGCGTAAGTATTTGGAGGAAGATTTGGAGAGCCTGAAACTGCTATTGCTGATGTTGGCAGATATTACTCCCGAACACGACAGCAAGTTGCAACAGCTTGTTGCCGACCTTCGCCACAAGTTTTCCAATCCCATTAACGAGGGCAACAAGAAGGTGATAATCTTCACTGCGTTTAGTGATACGGCCGAATACCTCTATGACTCTTTAGCTGAGCCAATCAAGCAAAAACACGGACTGCATACAGCCCTTGTTTCGGGTGATGTGGAGGCACGCAGTACGTTACGACTGCCTCAGCGTGAGAAGCTGGACTTTAACAAGGTGCTTACATTGTTTTCTCCCATTTCCAAGGAGAAGGCAACCATCTATCCGCATATACAAGACGAGATTGATGTACTTATTGCTACCGATTGTATTTCAGAAGGTCAGAACTTGCAGGATTGCGACTATCTCATCAACTACGATATACATTGGAACCCCGTCCGCATCATCCAACGCTTCGGACGTATCGACCGTATCGGCAGTCGAAACAAGGTCATTCAGTTAGTAAACTATTGGCCGAATGTAACGCTCGATGAATATATCGATCTCAAAGGACGTGTAGAGGCAAGAATGAAAGTATCAGTACTTACAAGTACAGGCGATGATAATCCTATTTCTCCCGAAGAAAAAGGCGACCTTGAGTATCGCCGTGAGCAACTGAAACGCTTGCAAAGCGAGGTAGTAGATATTGAGGAGATGAATACGGGAATCTCCATTATGGATTTGGGGTTGAATGAGTTCCGTATGGACTTGTTGGCATACCTTAAAGAGCACCCGAACATCGAACATACACCATTCGGATTGCACGCAGTTGTTCCTGCACGTGAAGATAGTCCTTCGGGCGTGGTCTATGTCTTGAAGAACCGTAACAACGGAGTGAACATCGACCATAAGAACCGCCTACACCCATTCTACATGGTGTATATCTCGGACGACAAAGATGTCATTGTCAATCATCTTTCGCCTAAAGAGTTGCTTGACCGCTTGCGTTTCTTGTGTAAGGGCAAGGATACTCCTGATATGGATATATGCCGTGAGTTCAACCGTATCACTCGTGACGGCAAGAACATGCAGCACTACTCCGACTTGTTGGGTGATGCCATTGCCTCGATTATCAACGTGAAGGAGGAGAGCGATATTGATTCATTCCTCAGCGGAGTACAAGGCTCACTCTTTACCGAGGAGATACGAGGGCTGGATGACTTTGAGTTAATCTGCTTTTTGGTAATCAAATAACTATGTACGGTCTTCCTATATCCACAGAGCGCAAGAAACAACTTCCGAAGAAAGCCATCTATGCGAAGTTTGACTTGAAACCCTCACAGCGTGAGAGTTTCGATGCCGATATAGCACGCATAGATATTGTGGCGGTAGTTTCATCTGCTACAGTTCCGGCACTGAGCGAAGGAGCAGAGATAAAAGAGTTTTATCTGCTTGCCGTACAGATGAAACGCAAGGAGTATGACGCTAAGAATATCGCTTTGCTAACGAAACTCATTCCGCAAAAGATGGTGTTGGTTCTGCAATATGAGGAGCAGACACAGTTTGCCATATACCACACCCAACTTATTTCATCGGTTTGGCAACTTACAGAAGATGCTGCACTCCCATTGTCGGGATTGAATCTCGATAGCGTTTGGGAAGGAATCGTAAAAAGCATCGGGCAAATTGATGTGGAGGAAGGAAATACACTTGCCGAGCAGATAGCCAGCAACGATCAACGTGCAAAGGTGCTTGCTCAAATTTCCACGCTTGAACGCAAAATGGCAAACGAAAAGCAACCACGCCGTAAACGGGAATACTTTGAACAGATTAAGAAATTAAAAAGTCAGATATAATGGAGAAACTGAAAATGCAGAGCCACGATGTAATAGGCTCGAATACACAGAAGATTGCCCAACTGTTTCCGAATTGCGTAACTGAACGCTTGGGTAAAGACGGTAAGCCTGAATTGGCTATCGACTTTAAGAAGTTGCAAGCAGAGTTATCCAACGAAATCATTGCTGATGGAGAAGAACGCTATCAGTTCACTTGGCCAGACAAGCGTGCAGCAGTTCGTTTAGCAAATACGCCTACTACAATGACACTACGTCCTTGCCGTGAAGAGAGTGTGGATTTTGACAAAACACAAAACCTTTATATTGAGGGTGACAACCTTGATGTATTGAAGGTGCTGCGTGAAACATATTTGGGTAAGGTGAAGATGATTTATATTGACCCACCTTACAACACGGGTAATGACTTTGTGTATAATGATGATTTTGCACAAGGCAAAGACGATTTTGAGCAATCAAGTGGCTTGTTTGATGAGGAAGGCAATCAAACGATTGACCCAATGCAACGAAACACCGAAAGCAATGGTCGTTTCCATACCGATTGGCTCAATATGATTTATCCTCGATTAAAAGTCGCAAGGGATTTGCTTTCTGATGATGGAGCTATATTTATATCAATAGATGACTATGAAGAAGATAATATAAAAAAGATAGGTAACGAGATTTTTGGAGAAAGGAACTTTGTCGCCTGTGTTGCTTGGCAAAGAAATTATGCTCCAATCAGTCTCAAAAAGTTCTTTTCGGAAAGCCACGAATATTGCTATATATACGCAAAAGATTTAAATCAATTTCAAATGAATCTTCTGCCGAGAAGCGATAAGCAAAATAAAGATTATAAGAATCCAGACAATGATCCGAGAGGAGTTTGGAAAGTTGGTAATCTAACAGTTGGTCCAGCTGTTGAAAAACAAGTATATGAGATTGTTGGTCCAACAGGACGCAAATTTTTACCTCCAAGTGGTTATTGTTGGCGTTTTACAAAGGAAAAGTTTGAGGAGATGCGTAAAGATAACCGAATTTGGTTTGGAATGGATGGAAACAATTCTCCTGTACCAAAATTATTTTTAACAGAAGTACAGGATGGTGTTACTCCAATGACACTTTGGTCTTTTGAAGAAGCTGGTCATAACCAAATTGCAACAAGAGAATTGCGTGATATATTTGGTGCATCTATATTTACAAGCCCCAAACCATTAAAGTATCTCACACGATACTTACAAATTGGATTGAACAAGGATTCTCTCATACTCGATTTCTTCTCGGGCTCCGCTACCACCGCTCACGCTGTTATGAAGCTCAATGCGGAAGATGGCGGTAATCGTAAGTTTATTATGGTGCAACTACCGGAGAAAACGGATGAGAAGAGCGAAGCCTACAAAGCAGGTTACAAGAATATCTGCGAGATAGGCAAAGAGCGTATTCGCAGAGCAGCGAAGAAAATAAAGGAAGAGGTTGGTTTATCGGCTCAAAACCTCGACACAGGCTTCCGTGTAATGAAAGTTGATTCCTCGAATATGGAAGATGTTTATTACACTCCACAAGAGTTTGAGTTGCAGTCGCTGTTCAATGAAAATGTAAAGGCCGACCGCACCAATGAGGATTTACTCTTCCAAGTGATGCTTGACCTCGGCATAGAATTGTCGGCAATGATTGATAGCAAGCAAATTGCAGGGAAGAATGTTCATTTTGTAGATGACAACTACCTTGTGGCTTGCTTCGACCGTGATGTAAACGAATCGACAATTACTGAAATTGCCAAGTTGCAACCTATCTACTTCGTTATGCGTGATGCTTCGGCTGCCAATGACAATGTGATAGACAACTTTGAGCAGATTTTCAAGCATTATTCACCCGATACTAATTGCAGAATTATCTAAACAAAAGTTTTATGAAGTTCAGGTTTAAGATTCAGCAATACCAAACCGATGCAGTAAAAAATACGGTAGCGGTCTTTACAGGACAGCCATCGCACAGAGTGGCAGAGTATCGTCGTGATTTAGGTAAACGCTCTCAACAACAAATAGACTTTGAGGGTGAAACAGGCTTCCGCAACCATCATATAGAGTTAGACAGGAGAACACTGCTCAAAAATATCAATGCCATACAAAATTTGTATGATATAACTCAGTCTGCTACACTTTCCAAAGGTGTAGGTGCAGTAAACCTCGATATTGAGATGGAGACAGGTACAGGTAAGACGTATGTCTATATTAAGACAATGTTTGAACTGAACAAGCAGTATGGTTGGAGTAAGTTTATCATCGTAGTGCCAAGTATTGCTATTCGTGAGGGCGTAGCCAAGAGTTTCAAGATGTTGGAAGAGCACTTTATGGAATACTACGGAAAGAAGGCTCGTTGGTTTATCTATAATAGCAGCAACTTACAACAGCTCGATAGTTTCTCTTCCGATTCGGGATTGAGCGTGATGATTATCAATACTCAAGCCTTTGCCGCCTCAATGAAAGAGGGTGGCAAGAGCAAGGAGAGCCGTATCATATACTCCAAGCGTGATGAGTTTGGCAGTCGCCGACCGATTGATGTCATTGCGGCCAACCATCCTATTATCATTATGGACGAACCGCAGAAGATGGAGGGTGATGCCACACAAGCAGGTATCAAGCGATTCAATCCGTTGTTTGTACTCAACTACTCAGCTACTCACAAAACCAAGCACGATACCATCTATGCGTTGGATGCACTCGATGCCTACCGTCAGAAGTTAGTGAAGCGTATCCACGTGAAGGGCTTCGAGGTGAAGAACTTGCGAGGCACAAGCAGTTATCTCTACTTGGATAACATTGTACTTTCGCCCAAGCAACCACCAATGGCCCGCATAGAGATAGAGACTAAGACAGCATCAGGCACTATCGTTCGCAAGATAAAGACCTTTGGTGTAGGCGACAACCTGCGTGAAGAATCCGGATTAGCACAATACGATGGCTTTACTGTTTCGGAAATCAACGTGAACGGTTATGTAACTTTCTTAAATGGTATCACCATACGCCGAGGAGAGGTCTTTGGCGATACCAACGAACTGAATATGCAGCGTGTGCAGATACGCGAAACCATTATGTCGCACTTCGAGAAAGAACGCCAACTGTTTAAGCGTGGAATCAAGTGTTTGTCGCTGTTCTTCATTGATGAAGTAGCGAAATACAAGAGCTACGATGAGGATGGTAACGAGGTAAAGGGTGTATTTCAAAAGATGTTTGAGGAGGAATATTCTCGCCTTGTAAGTAACGAGTTCCATATTTGGGATGAGGACTACAATGAATACCTTCGCCGATTCTATCCGCAAGATGTACATCGTGGTTACTTCTCCATAGACAAGAAAACAAACCGAATCATTGATGGAAAGGTCGAGAAGAAAACAGGATTATCCGATGATATCTCTGCTTACGAACTTATCTTGAAGAATAAAGAACGCTTGTTGAGCTTCGAGGAGCCTACACGCTTTATCTTCTCTCACTCTGCCTTGCGTGAGGGTTGGGACAACCCGAATGTGTTCCAGATTTGTACGCTCCGTCATAGCAATTCAACTACCGCCAAACGGCAGGAGGTAGGACGTGGCTTGCGTATCTGTGTGGATAAGCACGGTACCCGAATGGATGCTGAGTTATTGGGTGAAGATGTACACGAGGTAAACAAACTGACGGTAATAGCTAACGAAAGTTATGCCGACTTCACTACAGCCTTGCAGCGTGAGACTCGCGATGTATTGCGTGAACGTGCAGCAAAAGCAACCGTTACCTACTTTACAGGCAAACAAATCAAGATTGGAGAAGAGGTACACACCATCAGTGAAACCGAAGCAAGCCGCATCATCATCTATTTGGAGGACAACGGCTATATTGACGACCAAAAGAATATCACTCCCGAATATCGTGAGGCTGTGGCCAATGGCACAGTTGCTCCATTGCCACAAAAGTTACAGCCGATAGCCGAGGGTGTTACCCGACTTATCAACTCTATATTCGATCCGAAGGCATTGGACGATATGGTGGTTGAGGAAAAGACCACTACACCCGATAATAAGCTGAATGAGAACTTCAACAAAGCCGAGTTTCAAGCTTTGTGGAATGAAATCAATCATCAGTATGTCTATCAGGTAAGTTACGACAGCAACGAGCTTATTGATAAGGCAATTCTATACATCAATAAGGACCTGGAGGTTAAACAGCTTCGCTATGTGATGGTAGAGGGAACGCAGGATGAAAGCCAAGTAACTGAATTTGGCGATACTCGTTCACAATCTCGTGAACTAACCGATGTATGTACCTCAACCGTCAAGTACGACCTTGTTGGCGATATTGCCAAAGGTGCAAACCTCACTCGCCGCACCGTAGTGAAGATACTGCAAGGTATTAAGCAAAGTAAACTCTACTTGTTCAAGAACAATCCCGAAGAATTTATCCGTAAGGTGATAAGCATTATCAAAGAACAGAAATCAACGATGATTGTAGAGGCAATCCACTACAACATTACCGAGGGTAAGTACGATAGCGACATTTTCACCGTCAAGAGCAAGATGGACTTTGACCGAGCCTACGAAGCGAAAAAACATATCACTGATTATGTCTTCAGCGACAGCAATGGCGAACGCCAATTTGCCCATGACCTTGACGAAGCCAGCGAAGTGGTGGTATATGCCAAGCTGCCACGCACCTTCCAGATTCCTACACCCGTAGGCAATTACGCTCCCGACTGGGCTATCGCTATGAAGAAAAACGATGTGAAGCACATCTTCTTCGTGGCCGAAACGAAAGGATCAATGTCGTCAATGGACTTATCCGCCATTGAGCGAGCCAAAATTGATTGTGCGGAAAAATTATTCAACTCCATTTCCACCGCCAATGTAAAGTATCATAAAGTTGCGACCTATCAGGATTTGATAGATGGTATGAATGCGATAGGTTGATATGACAACAAAAAATCGCTATGGAAAAGTTCATCCACAGCGATTTTTTTGTTTACATTACAGTTTTACCTTGTTTTTCAGCTTCTTTTATTGCTACAATATGGTCAAATAAGGTACTGAATTTTTCATAAAATTTTGGATTAATACTACCTCGTTTACAATCTTTTTCTAAAATGGATTTCAGACCATCTTTATTTTTTATTGTATCAAGTGAACTAAATGAAAATATATATTTGCGGAATAGTGCACAAGTAAAATAATCTTCTACATTGAAATTGTCGGCATTCTTCTTTCCTTTCCAAGCAGGATAAAATGAAAACCATACGTCTCCATTCTTGCGAGCTTTACCAAATTTTTTGATTTCCCATTCTTTTGCACCTGCATCAGGGCACTTAATGATTTTATGCATGCTTTCTCGACCAGCTCTATCAGCATCAAGAAAACCGAAAACCATTTGGCCACCCTTTGGCTTGAATATAGATGCAAAATCCTTCATATGTGAGGCTCCACCACAAGGAATATATTCGAAGGATAAATTTTTATATTTACCTTGATCGTGAAAATAATTTAACGCAGTCTGAATAAATGTTATATCAGAAGAACCTTCTACGAGTAAAATGTCATCGTGTGAAGCAAGAAAGATGTTTTGTCGCTGTGCTGTCCACATACCGTTTGTAAGCCTGCTTACTATATCCACATTCTTTTTCTCGATGATATCAACTTTGCCATTTGCTTTTCGGTCAAGCATTATGATACTATTGGGCTTGAACTTTGTAGTTAGCGTAGGAGAATGTGAAGTAATTAAGTTACTACGGTGGCTCATATGATCAAACATATCTTTTACTTCACTTTTCCTTGATATATGTATATGACTGTCAGGTTCATCCATTAATACTAAAGTTTGCTCATCTGAAATCGCCTCTAAGATGAATAATATAACCATCATCTTCTTTTCGCCCTCACTTAAAAACGCAGACTCTATTCCTCCATTAAATGAGATATTTAAGGTATCTATGACTTGACTGGCACCCATATACTTGTTAAACAATAGACGAGCATCATCATCGTTGGGATTGAACTTAGAGATGTCATTAGACGAAATAGTAGAGCTATCCCCAAATGGAGCACGTAGTTGGCGAATGAATAATGTTATCTGATTCTCCTTTCGCCATTTACTTAGCTTTGCTGTGTTGAATTTTAAATCTATGGAATCCAAATTACCTGAAGCTATACCCAATTTTTCTTGAAGGAACTTATCAAATGCAATATTAACATCTCGTGTTGCAAGCATACATAATAATATGTATTTCCACATAGTTCTATCAATGTATATCATAGATAAAACATTAGGTGCTTCAGCTGTACGTACACTTTCTAGATACTCTTCATTCGCTTTTTTATAGTAGTTATCCCACATTCGAGTATCTTCACCACTGTAGTTACATACTATTCGATTGGGATAAATCATATCTGCATCAGTTACAGCAACATTATCTTTTTTATATTCTGTCGTAGTTGTAACTTTATCATACTTTACTCGATATGTAATATCGTTGATTTCATAACGCAACACAAAGCTAAACAAAAAATCTGTTGAATGGCTTAATAATGTTGAGAAGATACTACTTAATGCTTCTAGTATATTCGTCTTGCCTGTACCATTATTGCCAATAATTACATATGTATCATTGGCCGAATCAAAACTTAAATTTAGACCATTGAGGTTTCTAAATTCAGAGGTGATTTTCAGAGTTAGTAGCTTCATATTAAGAGAAAATCTTGTTATTAAAGTATTCTATATTTTTTTGCATCTGTTCTTCTAAAGATTTTTGAGTTTCTCTAATCTCTAAAATTTTTGCTAAGAGGTTACGTTGCTCATCTATTGACGGTAAAGCTATTAACGTATTTTCAAATACTTTCTGAGACAATCTTCTTCTTCCTGTAGTTCCGCTACTTGAATTAGAGAACTGATTCAAAATAGCATCATTAGTTAATACTAACTCTAAATATTCAGGAAGTATTTGTGTCGTATCAATATCATATACCAAAAAATCCGGAGTAACAATAGCCCCTTCGAGAGATGAGTCCACAATACCAAAAGCCGCACTTTTGCCATCTATCTTTGAAATAATAAATTGGCCACCTTTTACTCTAGTTTGACGTTTGGTACCAATCAGGGCACCCATAACAGTATCACGTTCCTGAATGCCTTTATTGAATAGTTTTACTGTTAATCGGGTATATTCAATATTAGGTTCAACGCAAATAATATCTTTATTCAATGATACGACATTTCCAATCCTTACTTTCTTATATAAAGGATTATAGTTAATGCTAGTTGTGTCAAAAATAGACTTAACACTCCAACTAGATAAATCTGAACGATTTACTATTTTTGTATATATCATGTTTGACTGAACTTCTCCACTTAGCCAAGAAGCAACTTCTTTAGCCGCTATCGGCAATTCTTCGTTGTTTGAAGGTAATCCTGTAGAAGAAATTCCTGCATCATTTACTTTTGTAACAGATAACAAATAGTCCTTTTCTTGTATCTCGCCATCCTTGAATTTCTCGATAAAGACAAGACTTGGTTTTATGTTTGCACCAGATGACAAGAATACATCGGCTGGGATTGATGTAATATTGAGTATTTTAGCACGTGATTCTATAAACCTACGAACACGGTCCAATGCAGGATTATCCAGCACTCCTTCAGGCAACACAATACCTGCGCGTTTACCCGGCTTTAGCAAATTTATACAACGTTCAATAAATAAGATTTCTGTACTATTGTTGTTTATTTGATATAGTTCTAATATGCGTTTCCCGATTTTCTTGTCTTTTCCTATTTCTTGTGCATACTCTTTAATAGGAGTGTATACTTTACTAATGTATTCACTACCAAACAACTCCTCATATAAAACTTTTTCCCTATCAATAGGGATGTCAGAGCTTGTAATACGCATGTCTTTTTCTACATGAGCTCCGAAGGGTGGATTTATAAGAATCACATCAAAGTTATTGTCATAAACTCCTCCAACATTAATGAGTCCATCGTGTAGATAAACTCCCACATGCCCATCACCATGCATGATCATATTCATTTTTGAAGTACGAGCCATACGAGCATTGGCATCCACTCCAAAGAAATAGTCATGGCAAAGTTTGTGATAACGACTGCCTTCTTTTGTCTTATCACACTCACTTAGCAAAGTATTAATTTTATATTGTTTTTCAGAATCGGCAAGACTCTGATTATCCATTAAAACAGTAATCTGTTTATGGATGTCTTGATCTATCTGATTCTGTACATGCTCAAATGCTTTTATAAGGAACCCGCCACTTCCACAGCATGGGTCACACACTTTATCACCTTCCTTTACATTCAGTACTTCAACCATATAATTAACTATGGTTCTAGGAGTGAAAAACTGTCCTAATTCTCCTCGGAAGGTTTTACCTAAGAATAGTTCAAATGCAATACCCTTTATATCGTCAGAAGTGTCATATAACTCAACACTACTTAACTCTTCCAAAATGAGTAAGAAACTTTCCCTGCGAATTCTTATTTTATCTTCTGAGTCAAAAAGACCGTCTGTTGAATAAGTTCCCTTAACTTCATTAAATAGATGCTGAATATAGTCTACATCGCCATTATATAATAGCTCATCTTTTAAGAATTTATCTTTACTATAAACGAGTTCGTCTTTTGCATCACGTTCATAAAGCATCTTTATGAACAAGATTTTACTTATCTCATCAAACGCTGCTTCTGGTGAGAGCTTATCAACATTACGTATAATGTTATGGCAACGAGTTAAGGTTTTCAAAAATTTGTCTTTCGAATAACCTCTTACTTTATTTACAAATAAAGCAAGATTTTGGTCGGAAACAATATCTAGTGCTGTGGGGAAATCGCTAATACGCTCTATTTTCAGAGGTCTAGCATTTCGGTCAATATAAAAGACTTTTGTTTCCTTAAGATTGTGAGCAACATAAAACGCCATATCATTTAAAACTGCTTGTTTATATTGCTCAAAATAATCTTCCGCTTTAATTTTTATATGCTCAGCCTTACATGCAACAAGAACATAAATATCAGGGGCTAATCCAGATTTCTTGTCATCTGGACTACGCCATATTGCGATATCTGCAACTGATGTTGGAGATACCGCTACATTAAATTCCATTTGCTCTGGTAAATATCCATAAGAATCCACCAAACGCTGAAAAAAAGCGTCAGCCAACTGCTGCTTACTATGATTAATATCTGTTCTCATTGAAACAAACGTCTTTATTACTTACAGGGAATTGTCTTTGTTGCACAATTCTCCTAATTAACCGCAAAAATACAAATATTTTGCGTGATATACAACTTGAGCGAACTTATTCTTTGTTTTAAGAGCTCTTTTAGTGAAAGTTTCATGAAATGACTGATGAATTAGATGCTTAATTATGATGGAAATAAAGAAGTACTACACCAGATTACATGATATAAACGTTGATTACTCCCATTCTCTTTTCGCTTGCACAAACTCTCCAATACCTTCTGCCTTATCCTACTTGCTTCATAAGTGTTCAGCCTAAATGCAAGAGCAATGACCACTTCAAGGTTATAGAATGTTGCCCAGCTTTTAGAAGTCGCTAAATCACACAGTTGAGTAGTTGTAGGGCTAAGTGCTCCATTCTTGTATATCGCTTTTATAGCGGCTCGGAGTGTCGGGGCTATCACCCCGAACAACTCCACCAACTCCATTTCAGACATCCATACATTACTGCTTGGAATATTTACATTGCCATTCTCGCTGATTGTTATAATTGCTCGTTCCATAGTTACATTGCTATTGAGATTTCACTAAACGATTGATTAAGTCGGTTGCCAAACATCGTCAAATCCTTGTCAATCTTCTCGGTGGTAATCTTGGCATACTTTTGTGTCGTGGTAATGTTCGTATGCCCCAACACTCGGCTCACACTCTCAATGGGAACACCCTTACTCAGAGCAAGCGTAGCGAATCCATGACGTGTGCAATGGAAGGAAATATCCTTTGAAATTCCGCACTCTTTTATCATCTTTTTCAGTGGTTTACAGATGCTCCAATAGTTGAGATTAGGGAACACCAATTTGTCCTCTTGGAATCTCTCATATCGCTTGATTATCTGCAACGGAATATCCAACAACTTCACTTGGAAATTGACCTTTGTTTTGTGTCGCTTGGATAGAATCCATTTCTCTCCGTTAATCTCTACAATATCATCGGTAGTCAGTTCTTTAATATCCACGAATGACAAGGCTGTGAAACTTGCAAACACGAATAGGTCACGAATGTAAGCCAACTTCTTATCTGCAAACTCATGTGTCATTACAGCCTTGATTTCATCTTCTGTAAGATATTGACGCTCCTTGATATTTTGATTAACCCGATACTGAGCAAACGGATTTCGTGGTGTCAGTCCGTTGTAATGTGCTTTTGAAACAATTGTTTTCAGCCACATACAATGCGACCATACGCTGCCATTATGCAAACCTGCATCAGTAGAGAGATAGATTTCATACTCCTTGATAAAATCGGGAGTAAGTTCAAGCATAGAAATATCACTACGCTTGTAGGACTTCTTGATGAATGCAGCCAAATGATTTCGTGACCTTACACGCACCTTGTAGGAACTTGCTGCACGGTCTATGCCGATTCGCTTCTTGAAACTTTCGTTGTCCTTATCAAATGCACCGAGCAGTGTTTCGTACTCCGTTCCGATACCTTGATAAGCATTGCGTACCATTTCGGCAGTTACAAATGCTTCTCTGTCCGAAATGCGTTGGTAGTGCTTGATGATTTGAGCCTTGATGTTATCTAAAGCCAAATTGATGTCTCGTGCCTCCTTGCTCTTGCCTTTTGCTCGATTGCCTTTGGCATCCCACATTGTTTTTGCAATGGTCAGTTTGCAACTGAATTGTGCCACCGAGCCATTGATTGTAACTCGTCCCATAATGGGGACAATACCGTTTTTCTCCTTGCTTCCGTTCACGTAGAACAGCACCTTAAATGTACTTCGCATAATCCAATTCTTTTTGGTTACAAAATTAGTTATCAGCGAGTTGTACATTGTTATGCAGAATGTGGCAGAGAGTGGAAATAAACTCCAACGACCTATAAACTCACCTCGTTATCGGGTAATGGATAAGAAACCGTTCGCCCTCATTACCTTTCATTTCCTTGCACTTTTGCATCTGCGAGGCTTTCATCAAAAGTCCTCATAAGTCATTGAACGCCAGTGCCGCCATCATTATTTCCCCTCATTCGTTAGATTTTTCCAGAGATAAATTGTAAATTAAAGGCTGGGCAACTTGAAGATTTAAAGAAGATGATTAGTTCTACTTC
>OLGJ01000565.1_pt1 | contig 21358 bp, 17 predicted proteins | sample 1605431 | NCBI WGS metagenome assembly OLGJ01 (sample SAMEA3888920, study PRJEB22519) | human gut metagenome | biome: human gut; feature: human-associated habitat; material: faeces | place: Denmark | collected 2009
AATAGCGAGCTATTTAAGGAAGGCTATGACGAAGCTATGCATAAAAATTCTTGTAGAATCTGACTCTGCGATTGAATCAGCGTTTCCCTAGGAAATACTGATTAAATCGTTGTCAGATTTTTCTTTGCTTCACATGTATCTTCACACGGAGTATCCGGCCTCTCGTGCGATTTCTTTCACATATGGGATCGGACTTTCTGTCGCAGCGGCAATGTTATCGATCGGCATATTCAGCTTGAGAAGATTCACGATCACAGTCCTACTCTTTTTCTCCATGCCAATCTCTATCCCTTCCTCCATGCCTTCGGTTTTATATTTTTGGAGTTCCATCAAAAGTGTCATATATTCTCGCCTCATTTCTTTATGCTCTTTGATCCGTATGACTTCTTCATTGACTTCTTTCGTAAATGCCCCCTCTGCTGCTTTCCCGTCCACATAGCGCAGGAAGGCTGCTATATCTGGGTCAAGGGTATCACTTTCGCCTTTCGCGTTCAGGAAGATCTTTGTCGAAAGATCCCCCAGTTCCAGGCCTTCCTTTTCGATGCAGCGATGGCGGAAGGTATACATGGGGAGATTTTCCCCGAAGGGATCGAAGGTACAGATGAAGATGATGAAGGACTCTTTCAGCTCTGTATAGTACTGCCCTTTTTTAAGCTCGTCCATATCGATCATGCCTTGATAGTAGCGGGTCCGCTTGGGGAGTTCCCCTTCGCTGCCATTCGTACATTGCATCTCGATGTCATAGACATGGCCGTTTTCATCGTGCACATAGACGTCCAGACGGATGCTTTTGCTGTCGTAGCGGTTGTCTATGGATTTTTCGCCTTCTGGAAATGTGATCTTTTCGATCCGGATGCCCAAAATCTTCTCGATCAGGTATTTGCAGATCCGCTGGTTCTGCATGACTTTCTGGAAAAGAAAATTATCCTGGATGGTCAGCTCTTCCCATTGTTTGAATCGTCCCATGGCATCACCGCCTTTCTACCTGTATTGTAACAAAAAACAGAGAAAAAGCGAAGAGAAATTCCGCAATATACAAGCCGAAAAGAAGCATTCTCTCATCATATTTTGTATCTGTATGAGGGAAACGGCAATAGAAAAGCAGTCTGCCGATGAAAACCGACAGGCTGCTTTTCTATGATTTTTATTTTTCCAGCTTTTTGAAAAGGCTCGCCATTTCGAGTGCATCCATCGCACATTCGAAGCCTTTGTTGCCGGACTTGAGGCCGGCGCGGTTGATGGCCTGCTCGATGGTATCGGTGGTGAGGACACCGTAGAGGACGGGGATACCGCTGGAGAGGGAAGCCATAGCGACGCCTTTCGTGACTTCGGTCGCTACATGCTCGTAGTGATCGGTCTCGCCGCGGATGACAGCGCCGAGGCAGATGACGGCATCATATTTCCCGCTTTCTGCCATTTTCTTCGCTGCGAGCGGGATTTCAAAGGCGCCCGGCACCCAGGCGAGATCGACTTTATCCATATCGACGCCGTGACGGGCGAGACCATCGGCTGCGCCGTCTATGAGTTTGGAAACGATGACTTCATTGAAACGGGAAGCGATAATGCCGACGCGGATGTCGCTTTCATTGAAAAGTCCGGAAATGATATTCATGAGGAAGTCTCCTTTGGGTATATGTAACATATTATGTAAATGGTAAAGTCTAGGGTTCAAGGTTCAGGGTTCGGGGTTGTTGTGGCGGCTACGCCGCGAATATATGGCCGATGCGCCGATTTTTGTAAACTGAAATCCCCGAAACTGGCATTTCAGTCACTAGTCACTAGTCACTAGCCACTAAAATCCTATGCCTTCGGTTCTACGATGTTCTTGTCGAGCTTCAGCATGTGGCCCATCTTTTCCTGCTTGGTCTTGAGGTAGAATTCGTCTTCTCTGGTAGGCGCGATCTCGATGGGGACGCGCTCGGTGATGGTGATGCCGTACTCGCTGACGTCGTCGATCTTCTGCGGGTTGTTTGTCAGGAGGCGGATATGTGTCGCGCCAAGATTTCTAAGGATCTGCGCGCCGGTCATGTACTCGCGAAGGTCGGCAGCGAAGCCGAGCTTGAGATTCGCTTCTACGGTGTCATAGCCTTCGTCCTGCAGGGCATAGGCGCGGATCTTATTGATAAGGCCGATGCCGCGGCCTTCCTGACGCAGGTAGACGAGGACGCCCCGACCTTCTTTGGCGATCTGGCGCATGGCTGCAGAGAGCTGCTGTCCGCAGTCGCAGCGGAGCGACCCGAAGCAGTCGCCGGTGAGGCATTCGGAGTGGATGCGGCAGAGGACGGGAGATCCGTCATCGACCTTGCCCATGGTGAGAGCGACGTGGTGCTCGCCATTCATACGGTTCACGAAGCCGTAGATCTCAAAGTCGCCGTACTTGGTCGGGAGTTTAGCGGCGGTGATGCGCTCGACGAAGATCTCATGCTTTTTCCTGTATTCGATGAGCTCCTGAATGTTGCCGATCTTGAGGCCTTTTTCCTTCGCAAGGCGGAAGAGGTCTTCGCGGCGGGCCATGGTGCCGTCTTCATTCATGATCTCGCAGCACAGGCCGGCGGGCTTGAGCCCCGCAAGGCGGGCGAGGTCGACGGTCGCTTCGGTATGACCCTGCCGTTCGAGGACGCCCCAGCGGCGAGCTTTCAGCGGGAAAAGATGCCCCGGGCGGCGGAAATCTTCCGGCTTCGCGCCGTCTTTGATGGCTTCCAAGGCTGTCATGGAGCGGGCGGCGGCAGAGACGCCGGTGCCGGAGTCCTTGTAGTCGATGGACTCTAAGAAGGCGGTCTGGTGATTGTCTGTATTGTGACGGATCATCGGTCCCAGGTACAGAGATTCTGCGATCTCCTCGGACATCGGCATGCAGATGACACCCTTCGCTTCGGACGCCATGCGATTCACATTCTCAGGCGTGGCGAATTCTGCGGCGCAGATGTAGTCGCCTTCGTTTTCGCGGGACTCTGCGTCCTGCATGATGACGATGTGTCCCTGCCTGATCTCTTCTAAAATATCTTCAATCGGGTCAAATTTAAATTCCATAGTTTCCTCCAGAAAGTGTCTCAAGCATACCCATGGTGAGACCTTCTTCCGTGTCCTTTTTCATGAGCTGCTCCACATATTTTCCCAAGTAGTCGCACTCGACATTCACCGGGTCTCCCGGGCGTTTCCCGAGAAGGATGGTCTTCTCCCCCGTATGTGGGATGAGGGAGATCGTAAAGCGGTCTGCTTCGCGCCTTGCGACTGTGAGGCTCACGCCGTCGATGGCGACAGAGCCTTTTTCTACGATGTATTTCATCCATTTCTTTTCGATGGAAATCGTGATATTGACCGCGTTTCCATCCTTGATGAAGGAGATCAGGCGTCCCGTGGTATCGACATGACCGAGCACGATGTGACCGCCCAAGCGATCCGAGAGACGGAGCGCACGCTCGAGATTTAGGGGCGAGCCGACGCGCACCATGGAAAACGACGTGCGGGAAAGCGTCTCCGGCGTGACGTCGCAGTCGAAAGAGTGCGTATCCATCCGCGTCACGGTGAGGCAGGTACCGTTCACCGCGATGCTGTCGCCGAGCTTCGTCCCCTCGAGGACTTTTTCACAAGAAATGGTGAGCGTGCAGGAAGATGCTGTGGGTTTCATCCTGCGAAGCGTCCCGATTTCCTCTACGATCCCTGTGAACATGGCTCTTCCTCTCTCTTCAGCAGGTCGACGTCCGTCGGGCGCGTGGACTCTGCCTTTTCTTCTTTGGCTTCTTTTTCTACATACGCTTCGATGACGAGATCCTTCCCCGTCATTTGCGTCTGGATGTCACGGAGACGGATGGCCTTCGGGATGGTCGGTGCGCCCTCGCCGCCGATGAGCCCAGGCGCAGAGACGCCGCCAATGATCATCGGCGCGGTATAGATGCGTACCTTGTCGACGATACCGGCATCAAAGGCAGACGCGGCGAGCGTCGCGCCGCCCTCTAAGAGGATGCTGTCGATGCCTTTCAGAGCGAGCCCCGTCATGGCGGCCTCGAGATCGACACAGCCTTTCTCTTCGTCGTCCGTCATGATGATATCGACGCCCATATCCGAGAGCGCTTTGCGCTTTCCCTCATCCGAGGCCGTCGTGGTGAGGATGATATTCTCCCCCTCTTCGTGGAAAACCTTCGCTTTGAGCGGCACAGAGAGCTTTCCATCCACGATGATACGCACGGGGTCGATCATCCCCTCTGTGCGGGCAGTGAGCTGCGGATTGTCCGCAAGGATCGTCCCCGCGCCGACCATGATGCCCTTGTAGCAGCCGCGCAGGACATGTACTTCTTCCCGCGAGTCTTCACAGGAAATCCACTGGGAGTCCCCCGTGTGGCAAGCCGTCTTGCCATCCAGAGACATCGCAGCCTTGTAGAGAACGAAGGGCTTGTGCTGCGTGATATATTTCAGGAAAACTTCATTCAGCTTCTTCGCTTCCTCTTCCATGATACCGACCGTCACAAAGATCCCCGCTTCTTTCAGCTTGCGGATCCCCTTGCCGGCGACGAGAGGATTCGGATCCTCCATCGCGACGACCACGCGGTCGACGCCTTTTTCTACCACGAGGTCAGCACACGGCGGCGTCTTCCCATAGTGCGAGCAGGGCTCGAGCGTCACATAGAGCGTCGCCCCCTTCGGATCTTCTGTCGCGTGAGCGAAGCAGTTCACTTCCGCATGCGGCCCGCCATATACTTCATGCCAGCCCTCGCCGATGATGCGGCCATCTTTTACGAGCACCGCCCCGACCATCGGATTCGGACGGGTATGTCCCATGCCGCGCACCGCTAGCTCCAGCGCACGGCTCATGAATTTTCTGTCTTCATCGATACGCAAAAAATCCACCTTCCTTTCCTTCAGGGAGGTGGACAGCCAAAAAGTCTACCACTCTTCTTTCATCCGGACTCTAACCGTCGGCTCTGGATTCTCACCAGATCTACTGCAGGACATCTGCAGCTCGTGGGCTCAGAAGATCTTTACCACCGGTGGGGAATTCCGCCCCGCCCTGAAGAGATATATTTCTACGTTTCTATTATAACAGATGACGCAAGAGGGATGCGTGGCCAGCGGCTGGTGACTAGGGACTGGTGACTAGTGGCTAGGGAATAGGGATGAGAAAGGAGAATACCGCTTTCCCCATATCGTCATTTCGAGCGAAAGCGAGAAATCTTTTCCGTTCGCAGTCAAGCCAAGGATGCGAGAACAACGGATAACGGGAAACGCCATGCTCCATATGAACTGGACACTACGGTGTTTTATGCAGACAGATTCACACAAGAAAGAAGAAATCCGTAACCGAAAAAGATCCCTCGGCTCCGCTCGGGATGACGATACGGGAAAACGGACTCTCTCACATTCCCTTTCATACCGCTGCGGAGCCAACCTCCGCACCTCCGTCCAAGGGAAGGCGGTAGAATACACACTATCCCCCGCACCATAGCCTTCCCCACATGGGGAAGATGGCGAACATAGCGAGCCGGATAGGGTTCTAGGGAAACGCGAGAGAATGACCTAATCCCTAGTCACGAGTCCCCAGTCACGAATCCCCCAACCTCCCTTGCGTAAAACCCGTGCACCATATATACTAGAAAAGATAATTCTATTTTTTATTAAGGAGATGGATGTTTTGAATTTTGTTGACGCCGTAGTGGCCTTTCTGAACATTGGCATTTTCAGTACGCTGATCTGCCGCTTTACCGGAGCGAATATGGCAATGCTCGTTTTCTGTGCGCTGCTCTACATGGGGAGTGAACCGATGGAAACGGTGGGCATCATGCTGACATACTTGGTCTTCATGCGCCTCACCATTTACACCCAGAAGCGCAAGCTGAATTTCAAGAAGCTGCAGGTCTTCAAAGGGATGCGAGTCTTTGTCCCTGTCCTGCTGATCGTGATCTCTCTCTTCCTGTATCCATTTGCAGCTCTGGCGATCTTCCTCCTGCTCTTCATGGTGGAGATCCTCGCGCAGATCAAGGAGGAGATCCCGGAGGACAGACAGCTCTCGAAGGGGGAACTCACCAAGTACATCATGATCGGTTCCCTCCTGACCACCGTCTCTATGATCGCAGTCAAATTCATCCCCGCTGCCTGGTACTATGCACTGGGCGGCGCTGTCGGCCTCTTCCTCTGCGCCTTCGTATGGTGGCTCGGACAGGACCGCGACAGACTTTCCGGCATCTGGGATACGGTCATCCTTCTCTCCTTCATTCCTCTCGGCCTCTTCGGCTTCGATATGGCGGACTGGATGGATGATATGCGCCGCAGCGTGAACCCGACCCGCATCGCATACAATCTGCCTTTCATTTTCCTGCCGGTCTTCTATGTCGGCTTCCTGATGGCAAATATCCTCTTCGGTGTCTTCTCCCTCTCCGGCATGTGCATCACCTTCTTCGGCGCACTCGGCCTGCGTCTCTTCGGCTACTATGAAATGTCCGGCAAAGGCAAGGCAAGCCTTATTGCGATCGGCTTCACCGTCCTCGGCCTCTTCCTTCTCTTCCTCACCGCACCGGAACCTGTCGGTGTATCCAAGTATGTGGATGCTTTCCTGCCGACCAATTACTATGGCTTCAAGGGCATCCTGAATATGTTCTGAGGCTTGGTGACTGGTGACTAGGGATTAGTGGCTAGGGATTAGGAAGTTTGCCTCACATTTCCCGCTACTCCGCTATACCCAATCCCAAAAGAAAACCGTCATGATCGAAATGGTCATGACGGTTTTTGTTTGCCCGAAACAGATAGAGAAAAATATAACACGCAAAAAGCGAGGCCTCATAAACCTCGCTTTCGTGTCGATTTTATAAACCGATAGTATGGAGAAATGGTAAGGGGGAAAATTCTTGATTCCAATTTCTAATCCCTAGTCACTAGCTACCAGCTACTAGTCACTAATCCCTAGTCACCAGCCCCCGCCTTCGGCTGGCGATACGTGAAGACACGCTTCGGTTCCTTGCTTTCCACCTTATGATCGAGGAGATTCACATCGAGGATCGGGCAAACACCACAGCCATTGCAGGCCTGGTGGCGGCAGTCGTGGGTGAGGATCCCCTTCTCGGCCATGCGCCATTCTTTCAGGAGATAGTCCTTCGTGACACCGCTGTCGATATGATCCCAAGGTTCACATTCGTAGAAATCACGAATGCGCGCTGCGTACTCGTCGGGATCGATACCGCATTCCCGGAAGCTGTCCATCCAGACGTCAAAGTGGAAAAATTCCGTCCAGCTGTCATAGGTGCAGCCTTTCTTCCATGCGGTGTAGATGGCAGAAGAGAGCTTGCGGTCGCCGCGAGCGAGGACGGCTTCGATATATCCGGTCTTCGCATCATGATAGGCGTACTTGATATGCCGGTTTGTGAAAAGGCTCTTCAGATACTGCTGTTTGCGCTCGATCTCCTCTACGCTGCACTGCGGCATCCACTGGAAAGGGGTGAAAGGCTTCGGGACGAAGCTCGAGACGCTGACGGTGATGCGCAGGTCATAGCGCCCCTTGATCTCATGATAGAGCTCGTGGATGCGGTTCGCCAGATCGGCGATGCCCTTCAGGTCTTCATCCGTTTCCGTCGGAAGGCCCATCATGAAGTAGAGCTTCACCTTTTTCCAGCCATTTTTGAAGGCATTCGCACAGGCGCCCATGATGTCTTCCTCCGTGACGCCCTTATTGATGACATCGCGCATGCGCTGCGTACCGGCTTCCGGTGCCAGTGTGAGACCACTCTTTCTGACCTGCTGGATCTTTTTCGCGATGTCGATGGAGAAGCTGTCGACACGCAGTGACGGGAGACTGACGCTCACGCGCTTGTCTTTGAAATTTTCCAAGAGGTGATCGACGAGCTCGGGCAGGCAGGAGTAGTCTGCCGAAGAGAGGGACATGAGGGAAATCTCATTATAGCCCGTATTCTTGATCAGGGTATCTGCGATCTCCTGCAGTCTCTCTTCGCTCTTCTCGCGCACAGGGCGGTAGATCATCCCCGCCTGGCAGAAACGGCATCCGCGGCTGCAGCCGCGGAACATTTCCAAGACGGCACGATCATGGACGATCTCGATATGCGGGAGAATCGGCTTGTCATCGATGTGGACATGGTCGACATCACGGATGACACGCTTCTTCACAGGGAACTGGGCCGCTTCGTCGATGGGACGGATGCTGCGGAAGACGCCATTCTCATAGTAAGAGACCTCATAGAGGGACGGCGCATAGCAGCCATCGATCTGAGCGAGACGGCGGATCGCCTCTTTGCGGCCGCCAGGCTTCCCTTCCGCTTTCCATGCTTTCACGATATCCACCATCTCTCCGATGGCTTCTTCGGATTCTCCGATGAAGAAAACGTCGAAGAAATCAGCGACCGGCTCTGCATTGTACACACAGGGGCCGCCGGCGACGACGAGGGGATCCTCGTCTGTGCGATCCTTCGCCCAGACAGGAATGCCTGCCATGTCGATCATGTTCAGGATATTCGTGTAGCACATTTCATACGGCATGGTGAAGCCAAGTACATCGAAGTCCTTGACCGGGCATTTGTTTTCCAGCGAAAAGAGCGGGATGTGCTTCTCTCTCATCATCGCTTCCATGTCCACCCATGGCGCATATACACGCTCTGCCAGCGCATCCTCTCTGGCATTCAGGACACTGTAGATGATCTTGAGTCCCAGATGGCTCATGGCGACTTCGTAGACATCAGGGAATGCCAGCGCCACTTTCACCGGGATCTCATCGTGGTTTTTCACCACACTGTTCCACTCTCCGCCAATGTAGCGGGCAGGCTTCTGGATATGCATCAGCCATACGGGATCGATAGTTACACGGTTCATTTGATACTCCTAAAATAAATGGGGTTACAGGTTTGTGGTTGTATTGGTTCAATGGGTTCAGGGTTCAGGGTTGTGGTACGGCGCATAAAAATATAGAAGCGCGGCGAAGTATAAATAATGGCGATGCCATGAGCTGGCATTCCAGTCACTAGTCTCCAATCACTTGAGGCTCCTAATCCCTAGCCACTAATCCCTAATCCCCAGTCAATCAAACATCAGTTTCTTTCTTCTTAAATAGATATTCATCAAAAGCCCGACGCAGAGAAGATTCATGAGGAGAGCCGAGCCGCCGTAGCTCATGAAAGGCAGCGGGATGCCGGTGACAGGCATAATGCCGAGGGTCATGCCGACATTGATGAAGATCTGGAAGAGCCACATGGAAAAGATCCCACAAGCGAGCAGGCTGCCGAAGGCATCCCCCGAAGAGCGGGAAATCATAAGTGTCCTGTATAAAAGGACGAAGAATAAAAAGAGAACGAAAATGGCTCCGACGAAGCCCAGCTCTTCCCCAATGACGGAGAAGATGAAGTCAGTATGATTTTCCGGGAGGAAATTCAGCTGACTCTGCGTGCCTTCGAAAAGACCCTGCCCGATGAAACCGCCACTGCCGATGGAAATCTTCGACTGTATGACATGGTAACCGGAGCCATACGGATCGACGTCCGGATTGAAAAGGACGAGGATACGCATCTTCTGGTAGCTGTGCAGGACAAAGAACCAGATGAACGGGAAGACCACGACGAATGCGAGAAAAGCGCGTTTCACGAGCTGCATCTTGAGCCCGGAAATATAAAGCATGCCGAAGGTGATGGCTGCGAAGACAAGGCTCGTACCAAGGTCCGGCTGGATGAAGATCAAAAGTGTCGGAAGTGCCATCATCCCTGCGACAGGCAGAAGACTCTTCCATGTCTGGAAGCCGGATCTGTCATGCGCCATGAGCCTTGCAAGACAGATGATCATGATGATTTTTGCAAATTCGGAAGGCTGCAGCGTGAAAGGGCCGAGCTGAATCCAGCGCTGCGCCCCGAGCGCACTCGTCCCGGCGAATTTGACGACCAGAAGCAGGATCGCATTGATGCCATAGAGGATGGGTACGAAGCGATAGAGTTTCCTGTAGTCAAAATAGAGCGAGCCCCCTGCGATGATAAGACCGCCGACAAAGAAGATTCCCTGCTTCATGACGAAGTCATACTGCCCCGGTTGTCCATCCATATTCGCATGAGTGGCACTCGCAATGATCAGAAGACAGATGACGCCAAGGCCCAGGACAGCCATCAGCAGCGTGCTGTCGATGCGCCGCCAATATCGAATGAGATTCATTCTGCTATCTCCTCCTCTGCCATTTATACGAGCGGCTGCCCGAGTGCCAGGAAAGGCCGGCCGGCGCCGTCTTCACAGGTGCCTTCTCCCGCGCATTCTCCGCCTCTGCTCTCCGGAGCAGCTTCTTCCAGCGCGGAAGCGGGATCTGTTTCTCTTCTTTGTACGATTTCCAGAAAAGAGCGAGTGCTTCTCCGAGCGCCCCTTTTTCGGAAAAATCCGAAAGCTCTCCCTGATGCGCGAGACGGTCTGCCTCCTCCGTATACGGGATGATGGCAGAGACGGACTCTTCATCGAGTGTCTCTAGCATATCCGTCAAGGAGATCTGCGTATCCCCCGAGAGGGAGAACTGGTTCAGCACATAGGTCATGTACCGCTTGCGCGGTCCCGTCATGAGACGCTCTGCATTCCGCTTCGAGGCCCAGGACGGCGCCACGACGAGGAACATATGATCCGAGAGATGCTCCGCAAAGCGGATGCCCTCTCCTCGCCCCGCCGGACAGTCGAGAAGGATGTAGTCATACTTGTCCTCCACGTCTTCCAGCACGGTATCCATCGCCGCAGGAAAGACGGTCTCCCATGTATCATTCTGCGCCGCCGGCAGGAAATCCAAATGGTCATTCACTTCCAGGATGACATCCTTCGCAAAGCAGCGGCCTTCCGCCAGATCCATCACATGATAGAAGCACTCATTTTCCAGCCCCAGCACGAGATCCATATTTCTCATGCCCATATCCCCATCAATGAGGAGCACCTTCTTCCCCTTCCGGGAGAGGAAGATCCCCAGAGCAGCGGTGAGGAGCGTCTTCCCCACGCCGCCCTTACCGGAAGCAAAGGATACGATCTCAGCCATTCTTTTTGCCTCCTGCCTTTGCCTCATCCGCTGCCTTCAGCTTTGCCGGCGAATAATCTCCGATATGGAAATAGGCATCCATCATCTTCTTGACGACCGGTGCCGCGGACTCCGAGCCGAAGCCGCTGTGCTCGAACATGCACAGGATCACGACCTCCGGCTTGTCGAAAGGCGCATATGCCACGAACCAGCCGTTATCGAGACCATTCGTTTCCGCCGTACCAGACTTACCGGCGATCGAGATCGGATAATGTTCGAAGATCTGTCCGCCTGTCCCATTCTTGCTCATGACCATCCGAAGTCCTTTGTGGATCGCATCAAGCGTATCCTTAGATACCGGAAGCGTCCCCACCTTCTCCGGTGAGAAGATCTTGAGCGGTGTCCCATCCAGCTGATCGATGCGGTTCACAAGGTATGGCTGGTAGCGGAAGCCGCCATTGGCGATCGCCGAGTATACCATCGCCATCTGCAGCGGCGTCGTCAGCGTGAAGCTCTGTCCGATCGCGGCATCCATCGTCTCCCCGAGGTACCAGTCCTGCTTGAAAACTTTCTTCTTGTAGGCTTCGCTTGCGATATTGCCGTCCGATTCACCGGCAAGGTCGATGCCTGTCGTTTCCCCAAGGCCGAATTCCTCCGCCATACGGGAGATGCGGTCGATGCCTGCACGGCGTCCCATTTCATAGAAATAGACATTGTCTGACTTTTCGATCGCTTCATAGAAATTGATCCATCCGAAAGCTTCGCCCCCAGAGTTTCTCTTATCGACGAGCCAGTGCTTGCCGTTATCAAAAATGCGTTCCTCCGGTGTCGTCACCTTCGCTTCGAGTGCTGCCGCGCCCGTGATGACTTTGAAGAGCGATCCGGGCGGATACATCGACTGGATCGTGCGGTTCTGCATCGGATGATTCTTATTATTGACGATCTCATTCCAGTCTTTCGAAGAGATCCCCTTGCTGAAGCGGTTCGGATCATAGCTCGGCCAGCTAGCCATTGCGAGGATCGCTCCGCTATTCGGATCGACAGCCACCGCGGAAGCCCCCGTCGGCATGACACCGCCATGCACGAGCGTCTTCACCTGTGCTTCCATCGCGTCCTCTGCCGCTTTCTGCAGATTCGCATCCAGCGTCAGACGCACACTGTTCCCCGTGACAGACGGCGTACCGCCCACATAGCGGACAGGCTGACCCGATGCATTGACCTCGACCGTCTTCGAGCCATTCTTGCCTTCGAGATAATTGTTATAGCGGCGCTCAAGGCCCGCACGACCGATCAGTGTCGTGGTCTTGTACGGATTTCCTTCCGCGTCCCTGTCATCCGGCCCCGCTTCGCCGACATAGCCAAGGACCTGCGCCCCCGCATTGCCCAGCGGATACACGCGCAGCGGATTCACTTCGATTTCGATGCCGGGGAATTCATCCTTCTTCTCTTCGATCTGCGTCGCGACATCGATGCCGACATCGTTTGCCAGATAGATCGCTCCGAAGGCCAGCTTATTGTCTTCGATCTTTTTCTTGATATCGGTAGTCGGCACATGAAGAAGCTGCGACAGGCGGCTGAGCGCCTCATCCGACAGCGTATTCCCCTTGCGATCGACCGGCATGACGACGCTATATGCCGAGCGCGAGCCCGCAAGGATCAAGCCATTTCTGTCATACATGACACCACGCATCGCCTGCATGGGAAGATAGCGGATGCGGTTTCCATCCGCTTCTTCTTTATAATACCCGCCCTGAATGACCTGCATATAGAAAAGACGCAGTCCCAGGACGAGCAGGAGGATGATCGCCGCATAGATCATACGCGCATAGCGGGACTCCTCGGTATTTTTCAAAAGCCCACTGAGAATCGAGGGCACATGCTTATTCACCACTTCGGTTCTCCCTCCCGTTTCATGGCCCATAGCGGCCTGTGAAGAAAGAGCACGGCTGCTCCATTCATGAAGGTGGTGCTCATCACAAAGTACAGGATATAAGAAATCGAGAAGACATGGCTGCCGGCTGCCAAAAGCACCAGCCATGACAGCAGTGCATAAAGGAGCGAGGCCAGCGTCATCGCAAAAAGCGAAATATACCAGTGACGATTGTAGCGCTTCCTGCCCAAAGCGAGATACAGCGCTGCGATCGCCAGGTATGGCAGGAGGTGCAGTCCGAAAAGATTTCCCGTCACAAGATCCGTAAGGAGCCCGCCCACGAGCGCAAGCGTCATCGCCGTCTTGTTGTCAAAGATCAATGTCGCAAGGACGATGACGACCAGCCACAGATCCGGCTGATGCAGCCCCGAGAAAAAGAATGGCATCACCGAGGACTGCACAAGAAAAACAAGAAAGCTCAAAAAAGCCAGTGCGTAGCCGCTCATTCCTTCTCACCTGCCTGATGTTTATTGGGATTCATCGGCGGTTCCTTCTTCGGCGGCTTCACCAGGATACTCTCTGGCGTCGCCCTCTGGATATGGTCCGTGATGATGAAGACCTCTTCCAGATGAGAGAAATCAGCCGCCGGAACAATGCGTGCCACCTGCGTGCCGCCGATGGAGTCGACATCCACCTGCTCGACAGTACCGATGACCATCCCCTTCGGATACACCCCGCCATAGCCGGATGCCACGATGGTATCTCCCTTAATGACATCAGCCTCACGCGGCAAATTCACGAAAGAGAGCTTGCCCGGCTCACTGCTGTTTCCAGAAACCATCGCCACCACGCGCGAGGCCGGACGCGCAACGATACCACCCACCGATGTACGCGGATCCAGGAGGAGCTGCACACGTGCGGAATTCTCATACACTTCACTCACAAAGCCCACAAGACCCGTCGGGACGATGACAGGCATATACTTCTTGATGCCGCTGTCACTGCCGCGGTCCACGACCAGCGTCTGTGTCCATCCCCCGTAGTCGCGGGTGATGACAGAAGCCCCCGTCAGGTGGTACTGTTTATAGCCCTGCTTGAACGAAAGGAGACTCTTCAGTCGGATATTCTCCGCAAGGATCTCGCTGTACTGAGCCTGCTCCGCACGAAGACTTTCATTTTCCTTCCGGAGCGCATCCAGCTCGTTCCAGTTCCCCCACGCGCCCGAAAGTAAGTCAAGCCCCTGTGTGAAAGAAAGCGCCGTCCTGCTCGCGGTATAGTTGAAAGGAGCTGCACCGATAGAGAGCGGCTGCGAAATAAAAGGGATATACTCCCTATGCCGCCAGAACCAGCCGCATGCGCCCATGAAAACAAAGAGGGCGACCGCGGCGGCCATCTTTTTTCTGCCAAAGAAAATCACGATCAAGCGCCTCCGTAATATTTTTCACCGTTCTCGATGAGAAACGGCAGATCCTTATACATGCCAAGAGCCTGATAGCAGCCCATAGCCAATACCTCCCCCGGCAGAGCCGGTACGAAGACCGGCATATGAAGCTCTCCGGCGAGCCAGTCCTTCAGCCCGTCTAAAAGCGCACTGCCGCCGGAAAGAAGCAGACCATTCTTCAGAAGATCGCCCGCCATCTCCGGTTTCGCCTCGCGAAGGACACGGCGGATGAGCTTCAGAACAGGCTGCAGGATACGCTGCATCACCGGTCTTAATTCCTCCGTGGAAAGCTCCACCACCACTTCCACGCCATCACGGATCCTGCGCCCGCGGATAGTGAATGTCGCCTGCCCATCCGCCGCTTTGAGAGAGATCACTTCACTCTTCAGCTTCTCCGCCTGATCCAGCCCGATCATGATCTGATACTTTTCCTGCAGATACTGGCAGATCCCCTTATCGATATGATGCCCACCGAAAGGGATCCCCTCCTGCGTGACGATCCCTCCGCAGCTGTAAAGCCCCGCATCAGCGACATCACGCCCGATGACAAGAGAAAAGATCACAGACGGTGCCAGCATATCCTTCCCCGCCCCGATAGCCGCAGCCGCCGGCGAAGGAAGAAGGTACACATGCTGCGCGCCGGCGTGGATCAAAGCATCCACCAGCGCATGCCGCGTGACCGAGCTCGTCTCGCCCGGAATGGAGATCATCACCGTCGGACGCGACACCGCATGATGAAGCGATTTGCGGATAAAAAAACGAAGCATCGCCTTCGTCATATCATAATCAGCAATGACGCCATTCTGTACCGGCCACTCCAGAGAAATATTCTCCGGCGCCTTGTGGTAATGAATGAGTGCCTCCGTGCCAAAGCCCAGTACATGGCCGTCGATGTTATCCACCGCGACCGTACTCGCTTCAGCAAGGATCACTTTATTTTCCCGGTAGATACGGACTTGGGATGAGCCCATGTCCATACCGATCCAGTTCGATAGTCCTCGAAACATTTTCATGGTAAACCCTCACGATATATAAAGGCCGGTACAGAGCTCCCACGGTCAAAGACCTGTGAGATACAGCGAAAATCCGCGGCGCATCCTGAAGCGCAGCCCCTGTCTCTGCCCGATGTATTCAAATGAAACGTCTTATTATTATAGCATGTTTACCATGGAGAATACAGTAGAAAGAGACGGTTTGGAACCACCACATCCAAGGAAATATACGACGACGAGCCATCGGACTGTGATCAGAGATTTGCTGCCAAAACAAAGAAAAAGGCATGATAAAAAGCCGGGGCATACCGCCTCGGCTTTCTGACCTCCTCAAAGGTCGATTTCCCCCATGTATTACCCCACCTTCGTGGGTGTAACTGGACGAATTTTATTTTGTCCGATATGATCGGAGAAATTCTGGTGCGTCTAGAGGGATTCGAACTCTCGACACCTGGTTCCGGAGACCAGTGCTCTATCCACTGAGCTATAGACGCTTAACAAGCGTTATTATAGCATATGAAAAGAAAATAAGAAAGGGGAAAAGATGTCTCGCTTTTGCCCGACAGGGCGATACGAACAGATCCCGCTCTCCTCCAGTACCGGATCCTTCAAAACTATTTTTCTACAAATACTCTCGGGATGCGCTTCAGGTCGCACATGATTTCATGCGGGATGGTCTCAGCCGTAGCAGACACTTCATCGACAGTGATTTCTTCCTCTCCCTGCTTGCCCATGAGGATGACTTCATCGCCGGGACGGACTTCGTCATCGCAAGCGACCATGAACTGATCCATGCAGATGCGGCCGACGATCGGGCAACGCTTGCCATTGATGAGGACGACGCCCTTATTGGAAAGGCTTCTGTGCCAGCCGTCCGCGTAACCAATCGGGACGGTCGCAGTCTTCATATCCTCTTTGGCGACATAGGTACCGCCGTAGCCGATGGCTTCGCCCTTATGCAGGATCTGGACATGGGTGACATGGCTCACGACGCTCATCGCATACTTGAGGTCGAGCTTGTTCGTCATGACGTCCGATGGCTGCGGCCCATAGATGATAATGCCAGGGCGGGCAAGGTTATGCCAGCTTCTCGGGATATCAATGACACCGGCACTGTTAGCGGAGGAGATCACGAAGTTTTCATCGACCGGCATGTAGGAGATCGCTTCATCGAAGCGGTCGAGCTGCTTCAGTGCGGCATCCTTCTCCTTGTGGTCTGCTGTCGCCATATGGGTGAAGGTGCCATGTGCATGGATGTGCGGATAGGCTTCGAGCTTTTTGAGGAGCGCAGGTACGTCCTCCGGATGAGTTCCGATGCGGTTCATGCCCGTATCGATCGGCAGCATGACTTCGATCGTTTTCTTCGAAACAGCCGCGATGGCTTCCAAGGCGTCAAGATCAACGGTATCATCGATCGGCATGATGAGATCTTTGTTCACACCGATAGGCATATCCTCCGGCAGCGGCAGTCCCAGTACATAGATCGGGCAAGTGAATCCGGCGTCGCGCAGCTCCGCTCCTTCTTCCACACGGGCGACAGCAGCAGCGACATAGCCTTCCTCGAGGGCGATGCGCAGCGTTTCCTTCGCACCATGTCCATAGGCATTCGCCTTCACGACAGCGAGCACATTCACTTCCTTCGGCAGATGCGCGCGGATGACCTTGAGATTGTGACGAAGCGCATTCAGATTGATTTCCATGTAAGAAACCGGCATTTGTATTCCTCCCATTCTTTTCTGCCGTCGGCAGAAATGAAAAGCACCGCGCCAAAAGCATCAGGGCGATGCCTGATACTTTGAAGCCTCGGTGCTTCCTTTTATTTTTATGCATCTATCATACCGCGATTGGAAGGAAATGGCAATGGTGCGCAATGCGATTGTGTGAGTAATGATATAACGGGTTCGATAGGTTTGACAGGTTCTACGGGTCCTAAGGAAACGCTGATTAAATCGCAGAGTCGAATTTCATATGGATTTTTATACATAGCTTCGTCATCATCCTCCTTAAATAGCTCGCTATTCGCGTCAGATGATTCCTTGCTCTGTATAAAAATCCAAGAATGAAATCTAACAACGATTGAATCAGTGTTTCCCTAATGCCGCGATATCGGGTCAATAGACAGAAAGATGAACCGTTTTTCTCTCACCGGCCATACGTCATCGGACGTTCTGCTGCCACGGACATTTTCTCTTTCCCACCATAAGGCATAGCAGCTTTGGGTTTCTCGAAAGACGGAGCACCGCCAATGCCAAAGTAGCGTTCAAAGAAACCTTTGAACTTGTCGATTACACTCTGTTTCTTTTTGGCACGTGTCCCAGACCCAAAGCGGGAAATCGGTGGGAGAAGGGCATCGATATCAGTTCCCGCGGTCTTGATTTCCCCATCACGGAAAGCATTTTCCATATAACGGCGGGTATCGTCCTCCTTTAGCCGTTCCCCCTGAATGATAGCTGAAAGATCCTCTTCTCTCTTTTCTGCGACATAGCCATTCCACTCATTCAGGATATCTCCCGACTCATTGACACCGGCTATGAAATTCTCGATGAGATCCTTCTTGCTGCGAAGCTCAGGGCTCGCGTCGATAGCCTTACGAATGGAAATCAGCACCTCTTTATCCTCACAATGGGTATCATGATACTTTTTTACCAGCATCAGGATATAGTCGATATTGATCTCCACTTGGCGGATGAGCTCCGTCTCGAAGACTACATCCTCCGTGACATCTTTTTTATCATGCTTTTTCCTGCGGTCCCACTCTTCTTTGATATCGAGATACCGCCCCTGGTAATCCTGCCAGTCACGGGCGGAAAGAATTTCCCTCCCTTTGAATTCATCGAAAGACGAAAGCAGATTTCTCATGCGAAGCAGGACGCCGAAGAGCAAGATGAATTCCTTCTGCTTTTCTTCGCTGATGATATTTCCGCCCAGAGGAAACTTATCCTTGAGCCTCTTCACGAAATCCACATATCCATCCCTGTGCTTGCCATCCGTATCCGTATAGCCTTCATAGTAGTCCTTGAAGCGGCGCATAAGCACGATGCCTCCGGCATTTTTATCCCCGAAGAGAGAAATCGCACTATCCACCCGTTTCGAAAGATTTCTAAAGCAGACGATATTTCCAAACGTCTTCACCGCATTCAGAATGCGGTTCGTCCGGGAAAACGCCTGAAGGAGCCCATGCATCTTGAGATTCTTATCCACCCAGAGCGTATTCAGCGTCGTCGCATCGAAGCCAGTGAGGAACATATTCACCACGATGAGCAGATCCAGCTCCTTATTCTTCATGCGGAGCGAGACATCTTTGTAATAATTCTGGAATTTATCGGCTGACGTATCGTAGCTGGTATGAAACATCGCATTGTAGTCCTCGATCGCATGCTCCAGAAAATCCCGTGAATTCCTGTCGAGAGCCGATGTATCCTCCGAATTTTCCTCCCCCAGAAGCCCCTCCGCTTCCTCTTCATTGGGCGCATAGCTGAAAATCGTCGCGATCTTCAGCTTCTTTGTCGGATCGGCCTGCATTTGTTTCTTGAACTCTTCATAGTAGAGCTTCGCCATCGGGACACTGGCCACCGCAAAGAGGGAATTAAAACCAGACAGACGCTGCTTCTGCTTGATTTCCTCGACCTGGTTCTTCCCGGACGCCACCTCGCTGATATTCGTCAGTGCCTGATAGACATACGTCTTATCTCCGCGATACGTCTTCTGGTCGAAATGCGTGAGAATGTACTTCACCACCACGGAAATTCGCTCCGGCGCCATCATCACCTTTTCGCGATTGATATCCCAGACCATCTCATCAGAGATATCCTCATCCGCCTCCATCGTCTTGATGTAGTCCACGCGGAAAGGCAGCACATTTCTGTCGCGGATGGCATCCACGATGGTATAGCAGTGCAGCTGGTCGCCAAACGTCTGCGCCGTCGTGAAGAATTCCGGATTCTTCCCACGGCCCGCATTGACTGAGAAAATCGGTGTCCCCGTGAAGCCGAAGAGATGATACTTCTTGAAATTTTTCACAATCGCCGAATGCATATCGCCGAACTGGCTTCGATGGCACTCATCGAAAATGATGACCACATGCTCAGCATAGACCGGATGCCCCGGATTCTTCTTGATGAACGTCGAAAGCTTCTGGATCGTCGTGATGATGATACGCGCTGACGGATCTTCCAGCTGCTTTTTTAAGACCGCCGTCGACGTATTGCTGTTCGCCGCCCCCTTCTCGAAGCGATCATACTCCTTCATCGTCTGATAATCCAAATCCTTACGGTCCACAACAAAAAGCACCTTGTCGATATACGGCAGACGCGAGGCGAGGCGCGCTGTCTTGAAAGACGTCAACGTCTTCCCTGACCCCGTCGTATGCCAGATATAGCCTCCCCCATCGACCGTACCATACTTCTTATAATTGTTCGCTATCTCGATCCGGTTCAGAATCCGCTCCGTCGCCGTGATCTGATACGGACGCATCACCATCAGCATCTTTTCTGACGTGAAGATACAGTACCGTGTCAGAATAGAGAGAATCGTATGCCGCGCAAGGAAAGTCTTCGTAAAATCGATGAGGTCAGAAATCACTGTATTATTCGCATCCGCCCAGAAACAGGTGAATTCGAAGCTGTTGCTCGTCTTCGTCCGGCTCGCCCCGCGCTTCTCATTCTCCTTCACCGCATTGAAGCGCGTACTGTTCGAATAGTACTTCGTATTCGTCCCATTGGAAATCACGAAAATCTGTACATACTCGTAGAGCCCTGCCCCTGCCCAGAACGAATCCCTCTGATACCGATTGATCTGATTGAATGCCTCGCGGATCTTCACCCCGCGCCGCTTCAGCTCCAGATGCACCAAAGGCAGCCCGTTTACCAGGATCGTCACGTCATAGCGATTGTCATAGGAAGCCCCATTCTCCTTCCCATTCTCATACTGATGAATCACCTGCAGGCGGTTATTATGGATCTGCTTTTTATCAATGAGCGTGATATTCTTCGTCGACCCGTCATCCCGCTTCAAGACCTGGACATTGTCCTCCTGGATCTTCTCCGTCTTCTCCTTCGCATGCTCATTCGGGTTCGCAAGGACGTGATGGAAGAAATCATCCCATTCCCGATCTGAGAAATGATACTGATTCAGCGCCTCGAGCTGCTTTCGGAGATTTGCGACAAGATCCTTCTCCTCATGGATAGAGAGATATTCATAGCCCTCTTCGCAGAGCATACGGATGCACTCCTTCTCCAGCTCCGCTTCACTCTGGTAGCTCGTGGATCGCCGCTTCTCCGGCGTATATTCCGTGATGACGGTATTCTCAGACGTTTCCGCAACGACTTGGAATTGTGACATAGAGGTTCTCCTTTCTTCCTTTGAGCGCAAACTTTGGACTATCCCTTTCGCTCCTTGAATGTAAGAAGCTTGTCTCGGTAGTATTCGTACTGCTTCCTCCGCGCCTCGATCTCCGCCGGAAGACCGTGGGCGATATCGGTGGTGAGCGCGTCGAAGCGATCAAGGATGTGGACGATGCGTGCCTGCTCGCGGAAGGATGGGATTTGCAATTCTAATGCACGCACAATATCGGCATTTAAGTTTTGCACAGCACCGCCAAATGAAGCTCGCTTTCTCATTTCCTGCTGAATATCATTAGAACTCAGCAAGTAATATAAATAATCCGTTGAAACATGTTCCTCAAAATCCGCAATAGAAAGCCACCCATCGTGTATACAGCCATCAATTTTTAGTATATACGGTCGCCCAAAACTCATAGAATTCGATAAAATGAAATTTCCTTTCTGTACTCTACGCGACTTATCCGCTCCTTTAAAAGTAATTTTTTCTTGTGTTTTTGTTATGTATTTAGCATCAGGATCAACGTCTCCAATTTTAATCCAATTCACTCCGTCCTTAGTATCTGTAATGAAATTCTTTATCGGACGTGGTGAAGCGCCACGAGTAATTGTAGCAATAAGCCCCAATGGCATTTGAGCCCAGCCGAATACATACTGAATGAGCTTAATCGCATTCAGCTCTGTCTGTCTGTCTGTCTGTCTGTCTGTCTGATCAGCCCCTGTCAAGGTAGACATGGCAAATATCTAAAAAAATTATAGCCG
>OLGJ01000582.1_pt1 | contig 20978 bp, 22 predicted proteins | sample 1605431 | NCBI WGS metagenome assembly OLGJ01 (sample SAMEA3888920, study PRJEB22519) | human gut metagenome | biome: human gut; feature: human-associated habitat; material: faeces | place: Denmark | collected 2009
AAATATGGGAGGTGGCAAAAAATCTGCTAATTCTCTATGTGGTAACTCGTCAAATAGGTTATAATCAGCAATGAAAGTCTTTGCTTTTTCTTCTATATCTTTAAGTTTATATACTTGCCTACCATCATCATAGATTTCGCTTTCAAGATACATAAGAGTACGCCTAAGCTTCATAGTTATATGGGAATAATCATATAACAACTCATCTATGTGATGATGCAGTAAGTCCAAACTACAGTTGGCTTTGCGTAGGTTACTAAGGATTTTATTATACTTCTTGTAGTTTTTTCCTATCTTAAGAATTTTATAGACAACATATCGACAAGCTAGCTTGTGCTTGGCTCCATTGGTATCTATTCCTTCCATATCTACCAAATAGTTAACAATTTCATTGCTAATCCTTTCAAAGTCTCTATATAAACGACTGCGGATTCCAAACAGTCCTTTTTCTATCATCCAATCTCTCGTCCAAATATAATTCTCATCACGTAAACCATTCAGGGATAAAGCTACAATAACATGGTTTTTGTTTATGATTCTGAATGGATAATAGCTGGCATTTTCGTTATTGTCCTCTTTATAGAAGAGCATAGACAGTAATCTTTCTTTGGCTAGTCTGTTCTCTTTTGGAGCATTAATAACGCCATTCATTCGCATAGGGTTCAGTACTAAAGGCATTTGGTAACCATCGTTTTTATGGAACAGTCCTGTCAACCAACACCTAAGATATGGATATTTCAGATAATTCTGCTTAGGACGAATCTTATCTATACGTTCCTCGTTGGTATATTCTTCCCAATAGTCACTTGGATTGTATGCGTAAAGGGAATAGTTACAAACAATAGTATAGAAAAGTTCTGCAAGTTTCCTCATGCTTTGTGTCCTTCGAGACAACAAGTTATCTACATTGTTATTTCGTACATCAAGTAAAACTTCCTTATTACTCATATGATACTCTATCCTATCTTGTGCAACTCCATTACCATTGTAAACTCTGTAATGTACTAATTGTATCTTTCTTCCTTCAACATCTATTCTTTTAATCTCATGACCTTGCAAAAAGAGAATACTTCCATATACATATTCTATGTAATGTACATGTTCTGCAGCTGCATATTGAGGTTTTTCTCCAAGGAAGGCTGTGGCAATATTATTTAAAGTTCTTACCATCATATCAAGGATTGAACTCTTGCCACTTCCATTTTCGCCAACAATGGCACTAATGCTTACACTTATACTGCCAGAATCATACAGCATGGTGTCTTCAGTAAAACCATTGGGTATAACGACCGTTCGTCCATCTTCAGATATTGATGCCTTATTGTAAAAGGTGTACCATCTGCTTTCCTTGGCTAAGGAACGTTGCATACGACTAACATAATGAAGTTCCACTCCTATAGGGTTGCTTGGTCGCAAACATTTGAATGCGAGAATTCTAAAAATTGATTTTGGCATAGGTCAAATTATATATGATTAATCTTCAATATTCCAAACTTTGGAGGTAAACTTAGTATTCCACTCATCCATTTTTGAGTTCTCAATAGAATTTGCATCCTTGAATCTGCGCATACCATTCGAATACAGGTTTAACATCATTAGGACATCACTATTTGTCGGCAACACATCAAGATCAAAAGCCTCAAAATCATTCTCAGGCTTGAATTCTTTTATCAAATCATTAATTTGAGCCAACATTTTATTGATTAATTTCAATTTGAACTCATTGACAGTTTCGTTAGGTTTCTTTGCAGAAAGCAACGCAATGTCTCCTTTTAGCGATATTAGTTTAGAATTTAATTCATCATACCGCTCAACATCTTTTCTATGCATGGACAGCCAATTTATTTAAATATAAACTTAATATCATCAGAACATCACTATTTGTAGGAAGATCTTCGTCACAAAATACGTCAAAGTCTTTATATGGTTTATCTTCACCAAGTACTTTATTAGCATCAGTCAAAGTTTGATTGACGTATTTTACTTTAAATTTATTAAGAGTATCATTTGGTTTCTTGCTTGATAAAGCCTGAAACTCAAATTTCAATGTTCTTACTTGTTCTAATACATTTTTTGCTTCCATTGTCAAATTTTTATTTTAAGTTGGACATTTTCTCATAAATTCACAATATTTCTTTTTGATGACTTCGTACGGTAAACGTTGCTTGTTTTCAAATATGTCAGTCATCATCTGTAAGTCAGTATCATCAAGTACAATGATGCACTTTCGCTGTCCAGACCAAATGTCTATCAAATGCTTTTGAATATTTTTTGGCGGCTTGTGCCGTGTAACAAACACGCCAAATTTTCCCAAGTTATCATTCAAATACCGATTCAGTTGGTTCACATTGTCTCTATTCAAAGCTTCCACATTCTTCAACTCAAAGACAATCTGTTTTGAACCATAGGTATCATACAACTCCTTAAAGAAAGGGATAGATTGATTGTTGTAAAATATCAAGTCCCTGATTTGAGTGCCTGATTCAGTTCGACACTGGCCTTGTGCAAAATCCAAATGAGGATATAACAAGGATGCCAACAACTGGACTACATATCCTTCATATTTCTTATCGGCATTGTTTTCCTTTCCTGTTGGTAGTTTGGTAATCTCATGCATTTTACGTTTAGCAGAAGTCAATGGAAGCTGCATAAACAATGGATCGTTATGGCAGTCCGCATTTGAACGCTCTTTTGCTTCGATATATCCTTTTACGAAATCATAATTTCGTCTATTGTAAGCTATAATTCTTATTCTGTCTTTGAAAAACGCCCCCTTATCAACATTTTCCGAATAGTAATTTGAATAGTAATCATCCATTCCAATCCATGATGAAAAGCGTAACCAACGTTTGGGAACCAACAGAATGGGCTGTTTTGTATTAGGATTAACAGGAAGAAATACCATTTCTGTTTTCAGAGTATGTGACTTAGAATCATATACAGACTCTATGGCTACTCGTTCCATGGGAATTTTGTTTTCTTCGCACCTTTGTATTGTGTAATCAATGAGGAAAGATGAAATAAGATTACAAGCAATATCGCTGATTCTGTCCTTCGCGATTTGTCCGACCAACAGTTGTACCTCTTCTATGTGAGTAAATCCATTAGTCTTTAGTTGAGGAATATCGCTAAATAGTTTCAGAATATCATTGGCAACCTTTTCCCCAATACGATACCCTTTCCTCGTCTTAGATGTACCAAGACCAACAGCTTCACATTCCGAAAGTCCAATGAGGAGATTTAATGCATCTTTCTCTTTTCCCTGTTTTACTAAATACCCCAAATGGTTGAAATTTTGTATGATTGAATCATGTAATCCATTATCCATTTGAGATGGAGATTTCCACAACAAAAAAGGATCAACATACAATGGAATATCTTCATCCAAGAATGGTATAACAAAATCAACCTTATCTTGGAGCAGCAGAATTCCATGATAGTCATTCAACCGAGGCCTAACAATATTTTCCATAATCACACATCATAAAACGGGATACTACCCCCCAACCCCTGAAACAAACTTATCATTAGGTAGGGGAGCATTTCCCAAAATTCATCACTTTCTCTGCCTCACCCGACATCAGTCGAAGAGTTTCTAGGCATTGCAGCATACCCTCCAATCACCCCATAACATACCAGCGGTATGAGGAAGTCTATCGCCATGCTGCCCGTAGTATCCGCAATATACCCCATGATTACTGGAGCAACCGCACCACCCACTATCGTCATGATAAACAATGAAGAGGCAAGTTTGGTCTTTGTACCCGCATCCCTCAATGCCAGCGAGAAGATAGTCGGAAACATGATGCTCTCTCCCTGATACAGGGCGAAGAACGCAATGAGAGATAAGGTACCGCTACATACCACCATAATCAATGTGGCTACAAAGGTGAGGATGGCACAAGCCAGCAGCACCAGCCTTGGCTTGATATAATTCATGATGACACCACCAGCCAGTCGGCCGATAAAGAACAGACCCATTCCGCCAAAGGCGAGATACGGACTGGCAGTCTGTTTCCCTCATTGATATACGCATCCTTCACCGCCTTGATATTCTTGACCATGAATAGCCTTTCCTCCTGCGGGAACATAGGCTTGCGATGCTTATACTCCAGATAAGTAGCATCCGATCCGATACCCACATACAGGTCACCATACTGTGATGCCTGCTGGAAAAACTCCACATGACCGGAATGCAGCAGGTCATAGCAACCGCTTACAAAAACTTTTTTCTTCATTATGATTTATTGATAATAGAAGTGCAAATAGTAATATTTCCTATTAATAATCCCTTTTCGGAAAACTCATCATATATTCATTGAATTGCTTTACGCTAATACTACCATTGAGCATTCCTTTGAAATAATTTTCTGAAGTTCTGTCAAACTCATCGCTATTGAAAGGAGAGAATTTCGCTGCCAGAATGAAATTATATGGAGTCAAATAACGAAGTCTCAACATCGCCCTACCATGTAAGCGCATAGGTTTTCCGTTGACAATTGCTGAGCCATCATCATATTCCTGCCTTGTAATTTTTCGCTCAGGCAAATACCATGATGGCTTGAAAACTGCAAACTCCTCATCATAATATCCCTGGCTATCAAGTATATATTTTATCACATCATCGTTATGTGAATAGCAGCCACAAGGCTTATCTTCTTCAACTTCCACATAGACATACTGTCCATAGTATCTTCCACTGTCACGATATACAACTATACGCTTTATGAGTAATTCATCTGTATTCATTAGCACTTTGTTGTTTCCAATTCTTAGGAACGACTGAATGTCTTCAGCCGCTCCAGCTCTAAAGAACCATACAGGATCTGTATCAGCTTTATCTAAACCTTGTTCAAATTTCAAAGGAGCTTGCAAAAGTATAGAAAGACGCTTATTGATTTCCTTACGATCACTAAATTCACAAACTCCACGAACACCAGGAAATGCAACTGCCATTCTTCTAGCAAAGAACACTGTTGATTCCTCCGTTGCCTTAATAGGCTGATTCTTGCAATTGGTCTTATAGGAAAATACTACTAAAGGTAATTTATTTAATAGTTTGTCTATCCTTTGATAAGATTTTCTCCAATCAATTTTAGAAAAAGACCAATTAGCACAATATTTAAGTGAACAGTCTATTTCAAACTCCAAATTACAATCCTTGGCTGATGAGAACAAACCTATTCTCCGATGATTAAAATCGAAAGGCATATCATTCACATCCCAATCACCATTTTTTGCTAACAAAATAACTCTCTTATCTCCCAATGCATGTAAAGCATACCCCAATTCAAATATAACATTACTATTTGGCATCAGTTTTCTACCACAGCTAGCAACAGGAGTTATATCACACACAAAAATATCTGCACTTGATATCTTTTCCAAGATAGCATCTTCAATTTTAGGACTACCTGGAAGATTACGAGTTGCCTCGTCTATCTTGAGCTCATAACCATTGTTCTCCTTTTGCTTCTGACATTCAGCAAGAAGAGAATCTTTTATAATCCTCTTGTTACCTTTTAGGTCTGATTGCCAAGAAAAGAAAATTGTAAACTTTGTCTTTGACATAATTACTTGATTATAATGAGACACCTAATCTGCAATAACTGTAATATGATTTATTTTCAATGCTTTAAGAACATGATCAGAAGTAAGCAGATAGATATCATAACCTCTTTGAAGTGCAGTGGCAATATGAACGGCATCATCAGATGAAATATGCTCACCTGAACCAATAGTATTTGGCACATTACAAAAATTTTTGGCTGTCTCTATATCCATATCATCAATAATAAGCCAAGAAGGAGGTTGTTGAATAGTTGCAATTATTCTTGCCAATGAAATTTTTTTTTCTTTAATTTCCAATTCGAATATTTTGTCGAATTTATTGATTAATTCAAGAAAAGCAAAAGTTGATGTAACAATTATACCATTCCGTCCATCTTCATCGCAAACTACAGAATTGACCATTCTCAACATATTCTTTTTCAAATTTGTACCTTCTGACAAAGCCGAATAGGGTGATAAAGGATTGTATTGTCTAATAATATCAGACAACACACAAGTATCTACTAACAAATAACTCATAACCATTCGATTTGATGCAAGCTACATAATAATTCATTCGTATCGGCCCAACTTACAGAATCATCATACATACACGTTTCCGAAATCAAAGCAAAAGGATTAGTCTTAGAACTCACAAATTTGTCAACAAACTCATTATTTTGCAGGGCTCTTATTAAAGATTGACTTGTCAGAGGTACGGCAAAGACTTGATCAGGAAGCCTATCCACTTTATCAATTAATTGAATAGGAAGAACTGATTCCTTTTTTTTCCTTTTTTCCAACTCATCAACTAATAAGCCCACAGGTAAGAAAGGATAATCAACATAATTTCTATAAGCTTCACTCAATTTCTGTTTGTCTAACAAATCTTCCAATTCTTTTCTATTAGTTATACAAAATCCCATTATAATTGAATTTTTGTTGGTGCTAATTCTTCTATACAGGAATCTTCAACAGGTTTTTCTAGAGCAAAATGATTTGCTCCTTCATCCAATATCATAGCAACTTTCTCCTTATCTATTTCATCCCAATTATTCTTAATTGCTTTTTCTATCAATATATACAAATATTTAAGAAACTTTCCAGGAATGTACGCAGATTTCTCCATTGTATAATCAATAGCTTCTTGCGTAAAAGGCGATATTGATGTATCGTTCTTATTTATACGAGAAGCCTTCAGATATATTTCAGCTAAAGCTCGTATCATATCAGGCTCATTCGACATTGGCTTAAAGAATATAGTATTCTCTGAAGAAGTATTTCCACCTAAACTACAGAATCTGTCTAAACCTGCTGCCGCCCAATGAGGCATTAAGAGTTCCTGACTATTAGGATGAATCGTGAGAAGAATCTTAAAGAATCCATCTATTGCATTGGAATTATTGCCATCAATAAAATAAGTACGAAGATTTTCACAAAAAGCACGCCGCTCATTGAAATTTTGATATTGTATCATTTTCTCTGCTTCATCTAGAAGAATAATACAATTAGTAAACATTGCTGCTTTCAAAAGTTTTTCAACTTTTTCAAACAAGAAATACAGACCTTCTTTTTTCCAAAAGAACTCAGAAGGATTGATTCTAAGAGCATCTACAAACCTAGAATAAGTACCGCTAAAAAGAGAAACTTCCTCATCAACGATTCCAGCGTTTACCAATTCCTTACTCACAAAAGAATTAACAGCCGAAACATCTACACCTTTTTCACATAACCAAGCATCATTTGCAATAGTTTCCTCGTAATTATTTTCTGTAATTGTATCATCTATTACATTATCAAGCAATCCGCTCAATGCTCTTAAACGGCAAAATACTGTAAGAAACAGTCCTTCTTTGTGCATTGATGTAAATATGGAATGAGCCACTTGAGATAATGTACGATTACGGTTATCAGCAGAAGGGGCTACATACACAGCATATATAACACTATTTCCATCCGACATTTCATCACCTAAATCTTTATTAATAGATTTCTTCATATAATTTAAGAAAGCTGTCTTACCTATACCACGTCCTTTATATGCAGCATAGTCCATCATCAGTCCTATTTGGTTCTGAGAATTTACAAAATGCTGTTGAAATGCATCTATTTCTTCTTGGCGAATTTTTTCCAAGAAGATACTACCATTTACACGGATATCGTCACTATAAGGAACCACAGAAGGATTTGCAGGAAATGGATTTTGCACAAATCCTAATTTTGTGTACTGATTTTCTTGTTCTACCGAAACTTTCGGCTTTCTAATTAAATTATTGTTCATTTTTCCAAAGGTTTTAATGCTATTAAAGAATACAAGATACCATTAAGATATACACCTCTACGATTTATCTGAATTTTCATATCAAGACGTAAGTCTGTCTCTAAAGAAATAGAATATCGAATTTTATGTAAAATAGATAATTCATATGTCTTTTGTAAAAACTGCTCAAAAGTATGAGGACTAATTCTTAACAATCGACATACTTCATCTCGGATATCCTGTAATGATATGTATATAATTGTTTGCTTATTATAATATTTTTGATAAACCTCAACTAAGGTCTCTATAAATATTTTTTCAAAATCTTCCCATTTAGGTGAATGAATATACAAACAGGCCCCATATGGATCTTTAACAAATTTCTTCACTATATATGAAGAGTTTTGAGATTCGTGTTTAAAAACAGAAACAGGAAATAATAGACGACCAGGAATCTCGGGGTTATTGTCCGTATAAAATATCATATCAAATGCAGCTAAACGCGGACACCATACCATAAATGACCTATGTGTCATCTCACTGCGTTTATTAGGAAAATCTAAATTACCAGACTGAGGATTAAGCCTCGAAAAGAATTTTCTGACAGCAACTGTCTTCATCGCTAAAGATAATCTATTACGCACTGAAAAATGTACATCTTCATCTTTCATGTCAGATATATTACTCTTTGGCTTTTGGCTACCCAATCTTACATACTCTTTTTTAAGAGCATCAAGCCATTCTTCTACATTATATGGAAAGGCACCAGGTATTTTTCTTTGAATGAGAATAGCAGTATCACGACTTATCATTTCTATTTCGTCATCCCAGTTATTTTCCGTCCATACCCGGGATTTCGGATGCCATTCTCTCAAAGGCAATGGTATTACGATTTGTCCTTGTCCAACCTCATTCAACTCCCACAGTCTTTTGACAAACCAAGCAGGTGTAATAAAAACATCCTGCATTTTTTCTAACAAAAAATCCAAAGCAGCGCCCTCATTTGTTGAGCATAAACTAAGATAGTTTTTTCCTGAAGGAGTGATAAAATATTTCTCCGTTTTATCAGAAGTTTTATCAATAAATTGAAAATGCAATAATTCTCTTATCAGATACTCATAGGAAGTAGAACTGATACTATCAACTACTATCAATCCCTTGATGCGTTGAGGAATTTCACTCATTAGTACTTCTTGATTAATGTAGCCATTAATTTTTGCAATAGTCAAAGCAACTTGATAAAGACCGAATTCTGTAAAATTCCCAACACCATATAACTTCGGGGTCGGCCAAGTAGCTTTTGTAAGTCCAAAATCAAATTTTGCTTTCATCATTCACCAATTTTTCAAAAAATTTGTCAATAACATCACGAATATACTCAACAGGATGCATCATGGCCAATCCACTATTTTCACTTCTTACTTCAACAACTTCATTAGTTTGTGAATTGATTAAAGATTCACGATACGGAATATAGGAATGAATTATGCCAACCAGAAGACTTCTGTCAAGACATTTGGTTCCATTAATAGCTATACACTCAGGCTTACTAACTACAGGGCTTCCTGAATTTCCTGGGAAATTTTGAATATCTAATAAGACATTTTTAGTTTCGTTTATTTGCTCTTCGCTTATTCTCGCAATACAACCCATTCTGCATATAGGAAGCTCAGAATTTACATTTACCAACCCCATAGGGAAACCTAACATGTAAACTAAAGAACCTTCATCTACTCCATTATCTCTAAGTTCAAAGGAACTAAAAGCATTATTATCAATATCAAAAGAAGAGAATCTCAAATGACGTTCAGAAATGACTGAACCATTCAGCATAACAACAGCAATATCTGCTTCTTCATGAAATACACATCCATCTAAATCGGCATCCATTAGCATAAGAAGGTTATTCTGTTTATCTCTCATTCTAATAACCACACTCTTCTTTCCATTTAACACATGCTTATTAGAAACTAAAAATGGTAAAGCCTCTGTATCATTAATACGACGACTAACAAAAAAGCCAGTGCCAATCCATATAGGCTTGTCATTGGCATCCTTTACTCCTATTGACACAACTGCATCAATATATTCTTTAGGAATTAAAGCCATAATATATGTAATTTTAAGTTCAGATATTTACTACAGACAACATTAGAGGAAACGAAGCGAGATTATCCTTTATTAGCTTTACCTGAAGTAATGCCAAATTCTAGACAAAGTCTCGCAGAGAGCTTCAGCAGGCATCATGCTTTCCGAAGTTTCCTGCATCCAGCACCTTATTCTGCACAAACTTCCCGTACATCTCATTAGGAGGTATAATAAGTCAAGAGGCTGGCAAGATGAACACCTCCTGCATGATGGCTTAAAAACAGCAATCATTCACAATTCCATTTTCTTCTGCACCCTATATATAGCAGCAGTAACAGATACACCATTTCAATTAGAAATTGTATCCCCATAACATCCCAGCGGTTCCATCCCGCACAACCTTTTAGTAATAGAAAGGACTATCAAAGTCCTTCAGCACCCCATGTTTCGTATCCTTCTCCGAAAGATTAGCGTGTTCCGTAGGAATGCGCCAATCGATACCGAGAGAATCATCCAGTATCGAGATACCACCATCTGCCTCTGGGTGATAGAAGTTATCACACATATACTGGAATAATCCACAGTAACCTCCATACCTAGTACACATTTTACCAATTTAGACCAGATAAACTGAGATAACAGGAAATATAAGAGTAACAAAATCATATTATTCCACCGTCACACTCTTCGCCAGATTTCTCGGCATATCCACATCCAGTCCCTTATCCACAGCCACATAATAAGCAAGCAGCTGCAGCGGAACCACGCTCAGCAGCGGAACCAGCGCATTCAGGGTTCTTGGAACCTCCAATACATTATCCGCTATTTCCTTCACCTGCTGGTCACCCTCAGTCACCACGGCAAGGATGCGGCCGTTTCTCGACTTCACCTCCTGCATGTTCGAGATAATCTTCTCATATAACTGATGATGCGTAGCAAGGAAAACGATTGGCATATCCTGATCTACCAGAGCGATAGGACCATGCTTCATCTCGGCAGCAGGATAGCCCTCGGCATGGATATAACTGATTTCCTTCAGCTTCAAGGCACCCTCCATCGCCACAGGATAGTTCACACCACGACCCAGATACAGGAAGTTGTGCGCATAAGTAAACATTCGGGAGATATCCTTGATTATCGGAGCCTGCTCCAATACCTTCTTCATTTTCTGCGGAATCTCAGAAAGCTCCTCTATCATCTGATAGTAATCAGCATTGTTTAGGGTTCCCAACTCATGCCCCAAAGCCAAAGCAAGAAGCGTAAGAACCGTCACCTGACCGGTGAATGCCTTTGTACTTGCCACACCAATCTCCGGACCTACATGGATATAGATACCCGTATCCGTTTCACGGGCGATGGAAGAACCCACGCCATTCACGATACCGAAAATCAGCGCACCCTTCTCCTTTGCCAGCTTAATCGCAGCCAAGGTATCCGCCGTCTCACCACTCTGACTGATTGCAATCACCACATCCTCAGGCTCAATCACAGGGTCGCCATATCTGAACTCACTGGCATACGCCACCTCCACTCTCTTGCGGCACATCTTCTCAATCAGCTGCTTACCGATCAGTCCGGCATGCCAACTGGTACCACACGCCACGATGATGATATGCTTCGCCTGAACCAGTCGGTCACGATAATCACGAAGCGCAGAAAGAACAATACGGTTGTTCTCAGGATGTTCCTTATCAGCAAAGAGGCGACCACTCATACAATCCTTCAGACAGTTAGGCTGGTCATAAATCTCCTTCAGCATAAAGTGGTCAAAACCGCCCTTGCTCAGTTTGCTGATATCTAGATCCACGGTCTTGATATCGTAATGACAGGCCGAATGCTCCAGGTTGATGATATTCAACTCCTCACCTACCCTGATGTCAGCAATCTGACCATCTTCCAGATACACCACCTTATCCGTATGCTCCACGATAGGCGTAGCATCACTTGCGATATAGAAGTCCAGATTATCCATACCCACACCAACGACCAGCGGACTAGACTGGCGTGCTGCTACCAGATGGCTAGGGTTATTCTTCTCGACAACAGCAATGGCATACGCACCGATGGCATCGTTCAGCGCCTGGCAAACGGCAGAAACCAAGTCCTTGCCATTCTGCTGGTAGTAGAAATCAATCAGCTGCACCAGCACCTCGGTATCGGTAGTACTCTTGAACTCATAGCCCTTTTCAACGAGCTGCTCCTTTAGAACCTGATAGTTCTCGATGATGCCATTATGCACCAGAGCCAAGTCACCACTCATGCTCACATGAGGATGCGCATTGGTAGCAGAAGGCTCACCATGGGTAGCCCAACGGGTATGAGCGATACCTACATGACCACTACAATCCTTCTCGGCAGCCATCGCCTCCAGGTTACTCACCTTACCCTTTGTCTTATACACATTCAGCTGGTCCTGACCATTAATCAAGGCCACACCAGCACTGTCATATCCACGATACTCCAGTTTCTTCAACCCCTCAATAAGAACAGGATAAGCATCATTCTGTCCTATATATCCAACTATTCCACACATAGTTTACTTTCTTACTAAATTATTTTTTTATTTGTTTCTTCCAATCCAGGAATCTCATGATGAGCAGAATCTGTTCCTCCCACTTATCACTCAATCTCATCGCCTCCTCCTTGCTGTAAGCAGGATGGCTTTTGGTAAATCCACTGAAAATTTCATCAATACATATATTTCCCTCCGTTTCATAGAGGGAATTCACAAAATCAAACATCCGCGCCTCATCGCTGGGATGAAACGACTCTGGATGTTCAGACAGCCAAAGATTGAATTTACTTTTACTCTCGTTATTCATATATTTTTATTAGATATGACATATTTTTCTTTCAACAGGCAGCTTTATTAAAAATGGGTGAGCAGAAGTTGCAAATATATTTATTTTTATTACTTCTATTTAATGATTATAATTTGCCTGAATTGAATTTTAAAGGGCTACTAGGCTCCATCCCCGAAAAGTAGCTTAATTAAAAAGGGGAGAGAGCCGTTCGCCCATATATCTATTATTTCTTATATTTTATCCTCCAGAAGAAGTGCCAAATGCGAAACAATGGCTCACAGAGGGCTTCTGCAGGAAAATACGTCACGAGTCTCATATCCCTATAAACCCTTTGAAGATTATGACCCAGCTTTGATCTTCCGAAGCGATTCCTTTCATCATGCTTACCGAAGTTCCCGGCTTCCAGCACTTCATTCAGCACAAACTTACCATATTTCTCATTAGGAGGAACGATAAGGCGAGAGGTAGGCATACCGAACACCTCGTGCATAATATACATGATAGCCCCAGCAAACTTCCACAATCCCAACTCCTTCAATTCCTTCTGCAAGGAAGTTAACATTTCACAGTTAACACTTAACATTAAAACCAAATAGTAGTAATCAAGAAGCTGTCTCAACCCAATCCCCTCGTTCATCAAATGTGTAAAGATATGAGTCAATTGGAAGATGAGGTTGAATTCCACTGTCGGAATCGCAACCTCCTCTTGCTTTACCAATATTACCCGATGCGAGAACTGATCCTCCTTCACCCTATCATAATATTTCTGAAGTTTTCTGTTATGCCAGAAGCACAGCAGGAAGCTAGGCCGATAATGCACTTCCACCTCCACACCCTTATACGATGGGAACTCAATGTGGTGATAGCACGCCTTTTCATGAGGCGAGATAGAGCGGACAAAGGAGATGACCCGTTTATCTCCCCCTTCCATCCAGATATCAATATCACCAGGCGTCCGAGAATAAGGATTCGGATACATCAATGTATTTCCCTGTCCTTTCAGGATACAGGTTCTGAATCCCTTCTTCCGGAACCACTCAGAAACCTGGATGACAGCATCGTTCAACCGAACATTCGCCTTCTCCAGCATCTGACTTTCTGCCATCCATTGAAGCAGTAACTCCTTCTTCATCCCTACATGTTCCGCAGGCAGCTTCTTGATACCATCAAAGAGAATACCTACAAGACATTGCTTCTGGGCAATAGCATACAGTTCCTTCCAATCCGCCTCCTTCAAGGAATCAGGTATTTCCTTGTCAGAACCAATGCAGAATCGCAAGAAATCAAAGAAAAACTTTAGTTGTTTGTCCATAAGTTAAACATAACTATTCCTCATGGATATAAGTCCACATATCCTTACGTGTTTATATCATTCTGTCAGATATAAAATTCATTATTTTGTAATATTTTCTTCAATAGCCTAAAACTATCTTGTCAATCATCTCTAATCCTCTTGCCGATGTATATTTCAAACTTTCATTATAGGCATTGTCTCCCATTTTGCGAGCACTCTCCTCGTCTGCGTATAAAGTGGATACCGCTTTTTGCAAGGAATCCAAACTACCAATTTCGTAGGGTATTCCTGAGGTTTCTGTAAAGTAGTAGTTGATGGAAGAAACATCTGTGTAGACGATGGGCTTATGATAGCGCATGGACTGTATGCAGAGCATCTGCCCCGAGCTTCCAACATCTTCCTTCAATGGTACCACCACAATGGATGCTCCCTCCATGAGTTTGCCAAATTCCTGCGGGCTCACATCACGCTTTAACTCAACATTTGATGGCAAGCTATTTAATCCTTTGTTCAATTTGCTTGCTACAAACAAGAACCTCCGTTTGGGCATTCGTTTTGCCAATTGCAGCATCAAAGAGTAGTCTCTATTCGTATAACCGCCTGTAAAGATATACCCATCATCCAATTTCACATCCGAATGTTGTTCCTTCACATCAGAACAATATGGTACAAATAAGATGTTTATTCTCTCCGACAATCGCCTGTAAAAGTCTATTTCTCCGGGAGTCTGCGCCATCAGTGTCAAGTTGTCATTGTTCATCAAAAATCGCAATACCATCTGTACATACTTGTTTTTACCCAAACTATGAAGGTAGAAATTGTGGAGATAGAGATGATGTTTATTGCCTAACATCTTACCGAAGAGGCGTGCAAAAAGCATGCACGAAACACCCCTCCATTCGAGTATATCTTTACATTTCTAAACTTCCAGAAATTCAAAGTCATCTTAATAAATCCATAGACTATCCCCCTCACAACATCACTTTTGGATTGGAATTTGGCTTTTGGTTTCCTTTCTAGAAAAAAGCCTTCTGCCGCCACACCCTTCTCGATGGCGTGGTCGGCATAGGCATGCCCGTAAGTTTGATAGCTACAAACCTGAACTATCTTCGTTTTATCTATACCTATATGATTTCCTTTTGCTTTCATATTATTTCAGATACAATCTCACTATTTACTTTCCTCTCATCTTAAAGTATCTATCATATCCTTCAAGCAAAGCCTTGCTGGTATGCTCCCAGCTCAATTCGTTGATGACACGATTTCTACCATATTCACCCATTTGCTTACGCTTCTCAGGATTATCAAGCAATTCTAGAATCTTCTTTGCCATATCTTCAGCATCATTTCTCTTAGCATAAAGTGATGCCTCCTGTGCAGAATATCTACCCTCTGTCAAATCAAACTGAACTAAAGGTTTGCCCAATGCCATATACTCCAACACCTTATTCATGGTACTCTTGTCATTCATTGCATTATATTCATCAGAGTTAACACAAACATCAGCAGTATTCAAATAGTCAAGCAAAGTCTGATCAGGTACACGACCGGTAAATTCTACGATGTCGTCCAAGCCCATGTCATGACTCAGTTTTTTCATGTGCTCTACATCAGGGCCACCACCAACGATACCCCAGAACACATCATTTCTTCCAGGTAACTCCTTGATATATTTAGCTGCCTTCAAAAGATATTCAATACCTTCCTGCTGACCGATTACACCAAGATAACCAACCATGAACTTCTTGCCACGCTTGATTTCATTCTTTGGTTTCTGAATCTTCAGACGCTCCAACTTTGGACCACTTCTCAATACAAAGACATCCTCAGGTTTCATTCCACCACGCTCTATGGCAATCTTCTTATAACTTTTATTAGTTACAAATGCAAACTTACAGTGCTTATAGGTCTGACGTTCTAACCACAACTGACTCTTATAGAACATTCCCGAAGTCTTACCGAACTTAGCCTCATACAACTCAGGACAGATATCATGATGGTCAAAGATATAATCAACACCCTTATTCTTAAAGAGTTTAGCTACCATCCAAATATCGTCAGGTGGATTACAACCGTGAATACAGTCGAAGCCTACTTCCTTATAACATTTCTTTGCCAAACGATACTCATGCCACAAAGCTGCGCCATACTCACGAGCATATCCTAAAGCACCATTCCCATCCTTTGGCAATTTATGGCGATAAACATGTACACCCTGCAGGAATTCATACTCCTTGTCATAGCCCTTACCTGTAGGACTAATTACAGAAACCGTATAACCGTTTGCTGCCAATGTTGTTGCCTCCTGCCAGACACGAGTGTCAAATGGCACAGGCAAGTTCTCTACGATAATTAATACTTTTCTATCCATATTGTAGTTTTTAATTTATTATCATTTAAAGGATAGCACAATTTGTGCGTTTCGTTCTCCTTTCCATATTCTTCAGAATACCAACATTTCTCTATTGTTGGCTCTATATTTGTCTCTATACAAACAGTAATGGCTCCTCGTTGGATGACTGCTTTTCCATTTTCAACTTTCACTTGACAAGCAGGATGCAACACCAAAGTAGCATAACTATCACTTGTTGTCGCCATATCATCCTCAATAACCAATTTGTCTGCCTTATTAAAGCAGAAAGAGCGACTATGCTTATTACCATTCTGCCAAACGCATTCGGCAAGAAGGGAATCCTGATTTTCCGTCAAATCAGACTTCAAAAGTTTAGTATCAGCCTTCTTTCCCCAAAGGAAAGCTCCCATCATCTGACTTTGTTCCTGGTTCATAGCCCAAACCGTATTATGATTACATGAACGACGATACTCATCTCTTTTCTGTATATTGCAATGATAGATATATGTTCCAGGATCTCCTAAGATGCAATTGCCATCTACATAGAGTTGAAAACTCAATGCGTCTGCATGCCCATGAGCAGCAATACTACCAAAACCTAAAGGTGCATGATCAATACCAATTACCACTTTACCATTCTTACTTCTCAGGAAAGTATAACCACCTTCCTCAAAAGTCCTACTTTGTGAAGGCTTCCATAAAGGCAATTGCTTTAAGGTTTCGATTTCTGTCTCAGAATAGAGCCAAGATATTGTCTCGGACAAATGTTCAAAGCTTTCATATTTTTTCCCCAATAGCAAAGAACAAAGTTGAAGAAGATAACGGTAATGGCAGATTTCTCCACCTTCCAAATCTAATATCTTACCCTCATCGTTATCACCAAATTCGCAAGCCTTAGTCTCATTCACCATAGAACAAGCTACAAACTCACATTGTTTTTCCATCAACCTCTTCCAAGACTCAGGAATCTTCATACCATAACATTTCATCAGGTGCATCACCAAAGCGTATGCCTCCATCCCGAAGGTTTGATAATGCAAAGCCATCTCCATATTCACACCATCCTTATAATTCTGCTTCATCAATTCTTCATCGAGGATGCGGATGGCTAACTGCGTCCATACCTCATTGCCAAATGCAAAACCGGCATAGGCGATGGCTGTAGCTTCAACCAGCAAATGATTATTGGCCGAAGAGTATCTGGAATAATGCTGTGCGATATAAGAAGCCATATTCTTGATGCCATTCTCCATATCCATGAGCAAGGCACCATTAGCCGTATATCCTTTCTTGCGAAGAAAAGCCAAAGCTACTGTCCATTGGATACAACGTATGGCAACCTCCATCACACTAGTCCAAGAAATACCATGGAGAAAAGAATTTTTTTTGTTCCAATCCAAGAACAACCCTTCTAGCTCTTTTGCATATTTTTCCTCTCCTGTAGCATAATAAGCCTTAGCTAACAAAGCAAACTGGAAGTGTCTATTCAATTCCCAATTCGTTCTTGCATCACCTATTTCGTCTTTCTGTTTATAGCTTAAGGAATAGCTGAAATCCGTCCCCCATTCTTTATCTGTCTGGAATCCTGCACTCCATCTTTCCTTATATATATGATAATCATACCCACCAAGGATATGTATGATTGTATTCAGATGGAAAGCAATATTCCTGAAATTCAGACCAACATGATCGGAATCAAATTTCAGAGATTGTAGCCGACTATCGAAAAGGTAAGTCGTTACGGCTACATCACGCTTACCAAAAAGCTTCTTTTCCTGCCTTTGCAGATGTTTTTGTTGAAGTCTCCAACCGACTTCCGGCAAATTCATTGCCCGAAGTCGATTGAAGTACCATTGTAATTTACTCATCAATGATTATTAATCATTAATTACTAATTCATTTTCACTAATTAGAACTCTGTCTGTTTGAAGTTCATCTTGTGCTCTTCATTCTGAGCTTCATGATTCTGGTTGATGTCTCCCCAGGAAATACCCTCATACTTGCCATTATAGTCAACCTCTTTCCACTGGCGAACCAAGTCAATGACAATCTTGTTAGGATAATTCTTCAAAACATCCACGAATTCCTTTTCCTTATTAGTTACCACAAGCACGTCGCTGTTCTTGCATACATCATCCAAGTCGGCAGTAACGAAATGCTGCAAGTGTGGAATCTTAGCCATGATAAAGTCCTTGTTGGTACCCGTCAACTCAGAAATCTTCACGTTACGGTCGTAAATTTTGATTGCAAAGCCCTTACCCAACAAACTTTCAACAACATCAACGATAGGAGAACAACGCAAGTCATCGGTACCAGCCTTGAAACTCAAGCCCAAGATACCAACCTTACGCTGACCTTGATTCATGATAAGTTGAACTGCACGTTTCTTCTGATTTTCATTACTTTGGAAGATACTCTCAATAACAGGAACATCCACATAGTTGTCATGTGCCAAGGTCTTCAAAGCCTTCATATCCTTAGGCAAGCAAGAGCCACCATAAGCGAAACCTGGCTTGAAATAGTAAGGAGAAATATTCAACTGCTTATCCTTGCAGAAGATTTCCATAACTTTATGAGAATCAACACCTACAGATTTACAGATGTTACCAACCTCATTACCGAAGACAATCTTCAACGCATGATAAGTATTGTTGACATACTTCATCATTTCAGCCACCTTGATATCTGTGCAAATAAACTCTGCATTGATATGCTCATACATCTCACGGAATACCTTTTCTGCATACTCAGAATCAGTACCAATCAATGTCAATGGTGGATTGAAGTAATCCTCAACAGATGTACCTTCACGAAGGAACTCTGGGTTGCTGACAACATTGAAATCTACGCCACGCTTCAAGCCACTTTCCTGCTCAATAATCTCACCTACCTTCTTGTTGGTACCTGGAAGAACAGTTGAACGGATTGCAACGAGATGCATGTTTGCAGGCTTTTTATCACCAGCAAATTTCTCTTTCAATGCACGACCGATACGTCCTGCCACAGTGTAGATATAATTAAGGTTCAAATGACCTTCAGGACTGGAAGGAGTACCTACAACGATGAAAGATACTTCGGTTTCCATAATTGCCTCTGCAGCAACTGTAGTTGCAGACATCAGCCCCTTTTTGTGAGCTTCCTCACAAAGTTCAGCGATGCCTTCCTCAATGATAGTAGGCTTGCCCTCATTCATCAGGCGCACCTTATTTTCATTTACATCAACACCGATCACTTTGTGACCCAACTTTGCCAAACATGCCGCACCTACGCAACCTACGTAGCCGAGGCCAAAAATACTAATGTTCATAATTCTAAAAAATGTATTTATGAATTTATTTTCTTTAATTATACTTTTTGATAAAACGGGCTGGTACGCCAGCCCAAATTTCATTTGAAAGAATATCCTTAGTTACTATACTTCCTGCTCCTACAATAACATTATCTCCTATTGTTACAGACTTTGTTATAATAGTATTTGCACCTAAAAACACATTATTACCTATTTTAATTTTACCATATTCATAATCATGATATTTTCCTCTAGGCACAACATAATGTGTTAATAAAATACAGCGCATTGTTATAGCACAATAATCACCAATTTCTATATTCTCGGGATGCTCACTATCAAAAATTACTTGCTGTCCAACAAAAGACTTACCGCATTTCACCCCCACAAATCTGACCAATTTTAGTCGTACCGAATCAGGAAGAAAATTAGACATTGACATTCTCAAAGCCAAAGCTCTTATTGTTTTTTTTAATCTCATTTTAAACATTACAAAAGTGAATCATAAAGTGTTTCTAATTGTTTTTCAACATATTCAGGTAAATGCTCGCCAACTCTAGACAAGGAGACACTCCCCATACGATTACGTAAGTCTGAATCATTTAATAAAGATATAATAGCCTTATATATATCTTCCTTATTACCTGGTTCGACCAAATAACCATTTTCTCCATTAGAAACTATCTCAGGAATACCACCTACTGGTGTCGAAATAATTGGCATCCCATAACTCATTGCTTCAAGAATGGATATAGGCAATCCTTCTTTATAAGATGGTAAAATATAAGCATCCGACTTATTCAGGAGTTCTATCTTCTTATCACCAGAAACCCAACCTTCAAATATTGTAATATCTGCAATACCATATTCCTTAATAAGTTGTTTTACATGTTCAATTTCACCATTACCACCTATATATAATTTTAATTTTCCTTGAAATTCGACCTTATGGTCCCTAATACATTCCAATAAATCATAAATACCCTTATTCTTTCCTAACAAGCCTAGAAACAAAAGTGTAAAATAACCAGTTTGTTGTTTATGAACTCTAGGAGCAGATATTACATTCTTTATAATTTCGACTCTTTTAGTAGGAAACTCATTCTTGAAATATTCCTTCCAATACTCGGACAAAGCTATAATAACATCACTTTTATTAACTACTTTCCTTACTGCATATCTATGCTGTTGATAAAAAACAGCAAATCTACCTGCATGCATATGCCAAACTACCTTTTTATGAAAGAATTTAGCAATATAAATAAAGATTGCTTTTCTCCAAAAACTTGCCCCAACCGAACCTTGTACATGTACTATTTTTATTTCAGGATGGAATAACA
>OLGJ01000590.1_pt1 | contig 20804 bp, 17 predicted proteins | sample 1605431 | NCBI WGS metagenome assembly OLGJ01 (sample SAMEA3888920, study PRJEB22519) | human gut metagenome | biome: human gut; feature: human-associated habitat; material: faeces | place: Denmark | collected 2009
AAGCCATTGAATATCGGTATCCACTCATGTTTGAGGATCGCAGTTTGCAGATTATGAGCTACAATCTCGAAACGCTGCTTGCCGAGAAACTGGAAACCATCATGTACCGTGGCACAAGCAATACACGGATGCGCGATTTTTACGACATTTATATGCTAACTGGGAAACCCGGCATTGCAATCAACGACACGACCTTGTATCGTGCATTCCTCGCAACCAGCAAGACACGCCGCACGACTGGATTTATCCCGCAATTTGCAGCCATCCTTGAATCCGTAGAATCCAATGGCGAAATACAGAAAATTTGGAACAAGTTCTGCAAGGACAACGATTATGTCCTCGAACACGACTGGCACAAAATCATGGCATCCGTAAAAATCATGGAAAACCGGCTAGAGCAGCAGCGAGAACGAGCAAAGCGTTCACACACACTGGAACACTGACCGCTCCTATTTTTACCTGCCAACTCCGCAAAATTTATCCACAAAAAGCGCCCGGGCGGTTGAAAAGTTCAATCGTCCGGGCGCAGTCATTTTGCCGTTTTGGGGTCATTTTGGGGTCAAAGTTACCAGCTTGTTACCACTTTTTCCATGATGTAGAAAAAAGCTCGTTGAAACTTGTCGTTTCAACGAGCTTTTGTTGGTTGCGGAGGGAGGACTTGAACCTCCGACCTCCGGGTTATGAGAAATGCACCGTGAATTTCTTATAGTCCCATAGCAGCGTATATAATCCCAGGAAGTCAGTATTTTCAAGGGTTCCGAGGAATCTGCATTCCTCTTCTTTCCCATCCCGTACCATGAAATCCTGTAGCGGTTGGTGTCAGCGTTGGTGTCAACTCCAAGAGAAGAGCCATGAGATGACCGATTTTGTTGGCCTAACCACGCAAGAAACGCACCTTTAGGTTTTTACCTCTAAGGGATTCGGTTCATTGGGGTTCAGACAAAACAAGAAATAAACCATCAGGCACATGAATCGTACCAACATCTAAATAGCGCAATGGCGCAGCATTATCGGCGAAACATCATTCCACATTCGGTAATGCTGCGCCGCTTTTGCTCTATGCCAATTATAACACACGGCTTCCCGCTAGGGAAGCGCATTTCAGGAGGTTTCCATGTCAGAATATACACTTGAGATCAAACAGATCGTAGACTATCCACGCTGCCGGATCTACCGACAGTTCGTACAAGCCTTGATAGCAGACCGGAGCATTCGCGTGAGCGGAGGCTCCGGCCTTTTTTATTTTGTCGTGCTCTGCGCCTATGCCAACTTCCGCACCTCATACAAGCGCATTGATGGCATTAGTTACACCATCTACCCCGGCGAATGGATCATGTCTGTGGAGGAATTGTCCCGGTATTTCCGCACACGCTTCCGTCGCCAGACCTTGGCCGCTTTGGAGGGACTGCAAAAGAAAGGGCTTATCAGTTTTCTTGTTCTCGGACATGGTAAGCTGGTCAAATTCAAGATTCGCGGGTGGCGGCGTCACAACACGATTCTCGACTATAATGCGCCCTGTCAGAAGGATACCGGCTTTTTCTTCTTCCCTGTATCCACTGCCACAGAACTGGTCAGTGCCGGTCACTGCTCGGAAATGGACGCCGTATTGGATCTATGGCTGAACACGGTCTATAACGATCCGCAAGTCCTCGGTTCAGACGTCGGGCCGGTGGTCTATCTCCGCAACGGTACAGGCTGCCCGCTGGTCAGCTACGCGGAACTGGCATCCCGCTGGGGCATCTCTAAGGCGACTGCTGGCCGATACCTCAAACGTATGGCGGAGCGGGGCTATCTGCAACTGGCAGCATTCCCCGGCACACATGGCACCACGATCTATCTACAGAACTATCTCTCCACCATGTTCCAAATTTCTGACATCGTGGTGGACAAGGAAGAGATCGCCATGAGCCTTGGCATCAAGCTGGAGCTTCAGGAGGAAACCACCCTGACCACTGCGGCATCCAGCGGTTCAAATGAGGCCGGTAGCGTTTCAGAAATAAACCGCCATCGAATCGAGCGGAAGATGCGTGAAATCCTTGTGGCACAAGGGCTGCCGTGTGCGTCATGCCCTAAATCCAAGTATATGTTATTACCATTATCCGACGACTGCGAGGTTACGATAGAAGGGGTGCCTCCGCTGCGCCGGTGGCTTCAACTGGTGGTCACCTGCGGTGACGCTCAGGAAGTCTATCACTTTGAACTCAGATTGCACCCGACGGGGATGCGCGGCGATAAGGAGGCCGAACGATGAAAAAGACTGCACAAGAGCCCAAAGTGACCGAGAATCCCTTGTACCATGACACGTGGATGCTGTTGCGCAAATACCGGGATGTGGTGTGGAGCCTGGAGCTGTCCGTGCAGCAGGTACGTCGGCAGTTCCAGATCGAGTATGGCAGCAGCATAGAGGAGTTTCTGGAATCCCTCTATGTGGCCGGCATCACCTTCGAGGGCTCGGCAATTGAGGACCATGCCCGCTGCATCGAGCGCAGCTACAAGATGCTGAAGCTGCTGGATACCTCCGTGGAGCTACTGCGGACAAAGCACAAATACGGTGAGAGCTATTACTGGCTCCTGTACTACACCTACCTGTCGCCGCAGCAGTTGGCGAACACGCAGGAGATCATCGAAAAGCTGGAGCCGCACATTCGGGACATCAGCTACCGCACCTACTTCCGCAAGCGTCAGATGGCGATTGATGCCCTGAGCTCGGTGCTGTGGGGATATTCGTCCAAGGAGAGTCTGGCAATGCTGGAGAAGTTTGTGCCGGAGGAAAAGTAAAATAGGGGGCGATTATAAATGAGAATAGCATCTTGGCACAAAACCATTGCATATGCGGCAAACTGCGAGTAAAGGGGTGCAATATGCTGTAATGTGATAGTCAACTATTATTTGAACCAGAAGATGGAATGGCTTTTTGTCAGTTTAATCCGAAAAGCGTTGATTCTGCGGGAATATCTGCTATAATATACTTAATCGCAACAACAATTTATACTTATTTACCGAAGTAGTAGATTCGGAGCAGTTTTATTGGAGTTATATGCTTTTGGGAAAAAGGGGATAGCTATGGGAAAATACGACGGTAATTATTTTGAAGAGATGTCTAAGCAAAGGCAAAAGCGAGAAGAAAATGAACGGAGAGAAAAGCATGCGCAGTATATTTCCCGCAGAATACCTGAAGATGTTATTAATGCACTCGAAAGCGGAAAGCTCAAAAAAGAGCAGATAGATGAAATTGAGCGTCTGCCTTGGGAACAACTCTGTACTCCTCCACACATAAACGAAGCATATGCTCAGAAATTACTAGATGAAAGACATGTAGGGTTAGAAGATGTTAAATCAAGGATTATGGATTATGTCTATTCCGACTTTAGAGGCGGAGCGGCACTCTTGCTAGTGGGGCCTCCTGGAGTTGGAAAGACAAGTATTGCAATTCAAATTGCTCGAGCAATTAAAAGGCCTTGGTATGAAATTCCCTTATCAGGAATTGCATCAGCGCATGAGATTACGGGCGTCGATCCTACATTCAGTGAGGCCGCACCCGGTGAAATCGTTCGCGCAATTAAGAATACAAACTCATTTTATCCACTAATCATTCTTGATGAAATAGACAAGGTTGGTAGGTCGACAGAGCACGGAGACCCACAGAATGCACTGCTTGAGGTGCTTGATACTAACCGATCTAGTTTCAGAGATCGCTTTTTGAGTATCCCGATTGATTTATCTAACTTTGTTTTTATTGCAACAGCAAATGACTTGTCGGATATATCACCAATCTTAAGAGACAGACTGGAAATAATCGAGATTGGTGGTTATAACAAGGAAGCAAAGAAAGCGATACTAAGTGAACAAATTATTCCGCAGATTACCACTACAATAATGGATTCCCCCAAGCAAAGCATACATATCGATGATTCTGCTATTGAAAGCATAGTTAGCAAGTATTCTATTACTCCAGGCATACGAGAATTGTACGACATGACTGATCGGATTTGTAGAAGGGCTAACAGGGAGTATAAAACTGGCCACAGAAAAGTCAACGTCACCTCAAACAATTTAGAGGCTTATTTGGGAAAACCCAAACGCTTGAGCTTTGAGAGAGAGGGTATACCCATCATTGGTAGTGCCAATACTGCTGTGCTGATAAGCACTAAATATGCAAAAGTCATCGAAATCCAAGCAAAGGTGCTCGAAGGAAATGGCACAGTAATTTGCACAGGAGGAATCGAAGGCTTTGCTAAAGAAGCAGTCCAAATTGCAACCTCGCTTATAAGGTATCACTCTTTGGAATTAAATATCTCACCTGAGTACTTTTCTCACAAGGATATCCATGTACACTCTGAGTATCATCCTCTTATAAAAAGTAATAGATGTGTTTCGTTAGCTATTTTTGTTGCAATTATTTCCAATATTTTTAAGAAAAAAGTGCCTTTAAGAAAAATGTTTGTTGGGGAATTGCATTTGGATGGTAGTATTCGGTATGTCTCAAATATTGGCGATTTTTTAGATGCAGCCATAGAATCCAATTTGGGAACTGCATATATATCATTAGATAACATAACTTTTGACAAAGACTTAATTGCCAAATATAAAACCCAAATAGAGATCAGACCATTAGAAAAAATTACTCAATTGATTGATTTGGTATTGGACAAAGAAAAGGATGGACTCTAATGATTTGGACAATTTTACAAACGATTGGAAGCTTGCTCTCAGGAATATCTATACTTACGGCATTTATCTTATACCGTATCGAACAGAATGATAAATATAACAAGGACATACGAAAAGCAATAGCCGATACGGTAACTACTATCGAAGAACAATACTCATTACTAAAGTCCAATTTTATTTTCTCATATGTGGAGGAGTTCTTTTCAAATCGTTATTTTCGACAATATTTAAGTGATTTGGGAGCATACATTGAGAGCCACATAGATAAAAAACCAGATGAAATTAAGAAGTTTTGCCATAAGTCTAATCGATGGTCGCCAATGCTTGATTCTCCCATATTGCATCAGAATACTATTCAGGAGCAGTACCACATAAATGATGCAAAAATCACGAAAAGCTTGACATATGATTTGGCAGATATTAAAGGGCTGGCTCGCATGCTTGATTTATTCCAAGAAGAATCTCGCCGCTTAGAGCAGACAATCGCGGAAGACATAATTGGCTCAGATTTTGGCATTGATGCAATATGTGATGTGCTTATCGAAAATCGAGTCGATATTAATAACGAAAATATTCTACGACGAAAGCTCATCCAAAAGTATATCCAGTGCACGGAAGATAAGCATAAAAAACAAATAGAGAAATTAAGTGCGATGTACGAAGTAATTAAAATAATACTAAAGAGACTCTTTTCGTTCGAGGACAAAGCGTTGCGTAAGTACGCTTCTTCATGCCGTAGACAAACTCCTGTACCTCATAATAAAACCGTTCAGGATGAGTATACAGCTATAATTAAGGCTCTACCTGATAGGTTGTTCTCTGATTGCAAAACGGAATGTGGCCGAAAAATAGGAAGCATTGATGCTATCTCAACGCCTACATAATGCCATCTTTCGCACACTTGGGGGTTGCAATAATGGCAACGTATCAAATCTTGCTTGTTACAAATTATTTTGGCACTTTCCCGCCACAACATTGGCACGGTTTTGCGATTTCGGCGTAAATCCAAGTGTGCTATACTGTGTATGCTCAAAACTATGCCAAGGCGATACGAGTAACACCATCCTACGGGGTGGTGTTATTTTATTTCCGGGTATTTGGGCAGCCCGAGAGGGACGGCTTTCAGGGAGCAGCCCCTCCACATCTTTTCTATCACAGGAGGTATCACGAGTGAAAAAACATGACCTGACCAAGACACATCTCCACAGGGCAAGTCCCGGCATGGCACTATACGCGGCTTTCGCGGGCGTGACCATGGCCGCAATGCTTTGCCAGCCGGTCTTTGCAGCCACCGTCTGGGAGAAGGCCAATGAGATCATGAAGGATGTCTATAATCAGATTCTTCTTATCTCCACCATTGCCGCCATTGTCACCGCGTCGGTGGCACTGCTGATGATGAACTTCTCCCGCAGCGGCCGCACTGTGGACGAGAGCCGCGCATGGCTCAAGCGTATCATCATCACATGGGCGATCCTTAACGGTCTGGGCTTCATCATGTCCTATGTGACGCCCTTCTTCGCGGATGGCAGATGGAACGGATAACGCCAAGCTGCCCGGCTGAGAAAGGAGAGGTGCTATGGGCATATTAGATGGCATTGTAGAATGGATCGCGGAGCAGGTCATGTACGGTCTTGACCTTATCAACACCTCCGTTCTGGGGGCTCTGGGCTGCGACATGACCACCTTCCTGCGCTACTTCCCTGCCGCGGAGACGATGTACAACATCTTCGTGGCACTGGCTATCGGCATGATCTTGCTGAACCTGATCTGGCAGCTATTCAAGAACTACGGCCTTATAGCAGGCGTAGAGGCAGAAGACCCGGTAAAGCTGACGATCCGCTCTGTGCTGTTTATCCTGCTGGCCTATTTCGCAGATGAAATCGTGGAGCTGATACTGAAAATCGGCGGGACACCCTACGCGTGGATCATGTCGTCTGAACTGCCCGCACTGAACTTTGCCGACTTCAATTCGGTCATACTTACCATCCTTGGGGTCTGCGCCAACGGCGCGGTGGCTCTAATCGCCCTGATCCTCGTGCTCATTTTGGCGTGGAACTATATCAAGCTGCTATTTGAGGCGGCGGAGCGTTATGTGCTGCTGGGCGTTCTGGTATTCACGGCGCCGGTGGCTTTTGCTACGGGCGCGGCGCAGGCCACCTCCAACATCTTCAAGGCGTGGTGCCGGATGTTCGGCGGCCAGATATTTCTGCTGCTGATGAACGCATGGTGCCTGCGCCTGTTCATCACCATGGTGGGAACCTTCCTGGCAAACCCCTTATCCCTATAGGAGACGATCATGAATCAAAAAACGAAATACATCACAGGGATCGTGTTGTTCGTACTGGTTATATGTGCGCTCACAATCCCTGCCTTTGCTCTGTCGGAATCGGATGTGCAGTCTCAGGTCTCAGCTTCCGGTAAAGAAGGTGTGGCCGGAAACCTGTTCGTCTGGTTTCTGTGCGCAGTGGCATTTTTGAAGATCTCACAGAAAATCGACAGCTTCATGCAGGGCCTTGGCATCAATGTGGGCCATACAGGCGGCTCTATGCTGGCAGAAGCGATGCTGGCCGCGCGGAGCATCGCTGCCGCCCGTGGCGTCGCTGGACGCGGTCGAGGCGGTAATGTAGGGCGAGCCGGAAGCACCGGTGGCAGTGGCGGTGACGGTGACAGCAATACCTTCCTGCAAGGTGGTCTGGCCGGTGTTGCCAATCGCAGCTTCTATAACGGCGCGTACCGAAACGCCACCGGCACAGGCAGCGGCGGCGTTGGCGGCATGGCGTTCCGTGCCTCTATGACCAAGGGCGGCGATATTGCCAATAACGTTATCAGCCGTATTGCCACCGGCGGCGCGGGATCTGGGGATGTCGTGTCCGGCAATATGGCGGCTGACGCTCTCAAGTCCTATATGGGCTATACGGCTCTTGGTGAAGGCGCGGCGGATATTCCGAACTTCTCCAATGTGGAGATCGGCGGTGGGCATATCACCGGCACGGAGACCTCTGAGGAAGAACCTGACGGCCGCGCCTTTGCCATGTACAGCACTGAACAGTATATGGAGCCAAAACGGGAATACACCACCGTCACCACCGTGGATGGTGCAAAGTGGTATAGGCAGTACGCACAGGACGTAGTGGAGAAAAAGCCTTATCAGAATCCGGATGGCGGCATTTCCTATCGTGAGAGCCTGATCCGGCGTCTGCCTGACCCGCCTCGCAGAAAGGACAAGACCTGATATGACCCAGCAAGAACGCAGCGGTCTGAACGAAGCCGCTGAGATCAGCGCACACGCTGGCGGTGCTGTTCGCGGTGCCATCAAGACAGGAAAAATGGTAAGCGGTGCGGCAAAAGGTGCTGCTGCCGCAGGCCCTTACGGTGCGGCGGCAGCGACACTCTGGACACATCGCAAGGCGGTTGCTGCCATCATTGCCGGGTTGCTGGTGCTTCCCGTCCTGTTCATCATGCTGCTGCCATCCATGATCTTCGGCGGGTTGGCCAAGGCAGGGGTTGAAGGAAGTCCAGATACACCGATCCTCAACGACAACGCCGCCATTGTGGAGAACATCAATCAGATCTCGCAGGCGATCAGCGACTTGCTGGAGGAAGGGCAGGAGGATGTTCGCGCCCGTATTGACACGGATTTTACCGCTTCCGGTGCCGACCAGAAGGAGATCATCAATCCCTATGAGAGTTCCCCGGCCTATAACGCCAACCGCTTCATCGCCATGTACTGCGCCGCCAAGGATCAGGACTACGCCTCCATTTCCCTCAAGGATATGGAAACGCTGATCCGCAAGGCCAAGGACGCCCTCTATACCTTCACGAGCACGGAGGAGTCTCGCACGACTACGGTAACGGAAACGAATACGGATCCCAAAACCGGTAAGGTCACGGTGACGGAAACGGAAGTAACAGAGATATGGAAGATATATACCATCGTCTACAACGGAGAAGCCTATTTTGAGGATAAGATATTCGCTCTGTCGGATGAACAAAAGGGACTGGCGGAAAACTACGCCCAGAACCTGAGCGTATTCCTGGGAGATGGTATGATGCAGGGCTTGCTGCCTGTCGAGTCCGCCGGCCTCGTATCTCTGGGCGACATTCGTTTCTCGGATGGCGCGACACAGGTGGTCTACTATAATCAGTTGGACAAGCGGTACGCGAGCAAGCCCTACGGCACCGACGACATCGGCACCTACGGCTGCGGGCCTACCTGTATGGCAATGGTGGTATCTTCTTTGACCAGCGAGACGGTCGATCCCGTTGAGATGGCACGTTGGGCCTATGAAAACGGTTACTGGTGCAGTAGAAGCGGTTCCTACCATTCGCTGATCCCCGGTGCTGCCAAAGCGTGGGAGCTTCCGGTACAGGGCTGCGGGAAAACAGAAGGGCAGCGCATTGTGGATGCGCTCTCTCAAGGCAAGCTGGTGGTTGCAATCATGCTGAAAGGTCATTTCACCAGCTCCGGCCACTTCATCGTGCTGCGCGGTGTGGAGAACGGAAAGATACTGGTGGCAGACCCTGCCAACTATACCCGAAGCCAACAGGCATGGGATCTGTCTATCATCCTGAATGAAGCCAGCGGCCGTGCCGGTGCCGGTGGGCCGTTCTGGATCATAGGGTAGGAAGGAGAACTAAATGTGAGTAAACCAAATGAATATGACACCTATATCATCCCGCCCAATTTTATTGAGGGCGGGACTTTTTTCGGCGGACTGCTGAAGCTCCGCAATACAGCCGAGGCACTGGTTATCGTGCTGGCTATCGGCATACCGGTGTTCTCGGTGTCCGCCCTGACATTGACTGCTAAAATCATCATTCTGTGTCTGACCGCACTGCCTCTTGGCATCATCGCGTTGGTTGGCATCAACGGCGAAAGCCTCTCGTCATTTATCTTTCTTGTTCTGAAATATCTCTGCAACCGCCGTGTTATTACACGCAATGAAGAGGAACAGGACAAGCGGAAAAAACGCAGGAAGCGAAAAGCTAAGAGCGGTGACGACGCGCCCAAGTACATCAATCCAGTGGCAGAATACCTGCCTGTGGAGAAGATCGAAAACGGCATCATCTACACACGGGATCACCGTTACCTGAAGATTGTCGAAGTTATACCTATCAACTTCCTGCTGCGCAGCGCCAGAGAGCAGCGGAACATCATCTACTCGTTCATCTCGTTTCTCAAGATCAGCCCGGTCAAAATGCAGATCAAGGTCATTGCCAAGCGTGCCGATCTGAACCGGCACAGAGAGATCGTGCAGCAGGAGATGGCGCAGGAAACCGATGAAAACTGCCGCCTGCTGCAGCAGGACTACCTGACGCTCATTGACCGGATCGGTGCACGGGAAGCCACCTCGCGCCGGTTCTTCATGGTGTTTGAATATGAGGCATGGGCAGGTCGGAAAAGGGATAACGAGGAAGCGGAGGCCATTGCCTCCCTGCAAACGGCAGCCCGCACCGCAGTCAATTATCTCAAGCAATGCGGCAATGAGGTGCTGATCCCGGAAAACGACGATGAATTTACGGTCGATACCCTCTACCATTTGCTGTGCCGCAACGCCACCATGTCGCTGCCGGATCGGGTTCGCCGGATCGTTGTCCAGTATCAGGAGAAAGGGCTGGAATCTGAGATCGACGCCATTCCCTGTACGGAGTTCTTCGCCCCTGACAGCATCGACTTCACCAACGGGCGGCATATCTGTATTGACGGACTCTACTATGCCTATCTGCTGGTGCCCTCCACTGGCTATAAGGCGCAGGTGCCGGCCGGCTGGCTGTCTCTCATTGTCAACGCCGGGGACGGCATTGACCTGGATATGTTCATTAGCCGCCAGCCGAAAGCCCGCATGGTACAGCGGCTGGGACAGCAGCTTCGTATCAACCGCAGTAAGATCAAGGACGCCAGCGATACCAACACGGACTTTGATGATCTGGACGGTGCTATCCGAAGCGGCTACTTCCTGAAGGAAGGGCTGGGCAACAACGAGGACTTTTATTACCTGAACTTGCTGATCGCAGTGACAGCTCCCACAGTGGATGAACTGGAATGGAAGGTCAATGAACTGAAAAAACTGCTCGTGTCCCGTGATATGGACGTGTGCAGCTGCGCCTTTCATGAGGAGCAGGCGTTTCTATCGTCGCTGCCGCTGGTCAGCATGGAGAAGCACCTCTTTGAACGCTCCAAGCGCAATGCGCTGACCACCGGCGTGGCAAGCTGCTATCCCTTCACGTCCTATGAGCTGAGTGATGAAAACGGCATCCTGTTCGGCCTGAACAAGTACAACAACTCTCCGGTCATCATCGACATCTTTGACTCCAAGGTTTATAAAAACGCCAATATTGCCGTATGCGGCACCAGCGGCGCGGGCAAGACCTTCCTGATCCTGCTGATGGCACTCCGTATGCGGCGTAAGGGCATACAGGTTTTCATGCTGGCACCCTTGAAAGGTCATGAGTTCCACCGTGCCTGCGTCAACACAGGCGGCGAGTTTATCAGTATCTCCCCCGCCTCCAAAAGCTGCATCAACGTGCTGGAGATACGCAAGATAGATAAGTCCGTGGAGGAAACGCTGGATGGCCCCGGTATCGAACGCTCTGAGCTGGCAGCAAAAATTCAGCGGCTTCATATCTTCTTTGCCCTGCTGATCCCCGATATGTCCTATGAGGAAAAACAGCTTTTGGACGATGCCCTGATTCGTACCTACGCACGGAAAGGCATTACCCACGACAATACATCTCTCAGTGATCCGGATAATCCCTACGTTTACCGAAAAATGCCTGTGCTGGGTGACCTCTACGACGTACTGCGGGAGGAAAGCGATACCAAACGCCTTTCCAACATCATCAACCGCTTTGTACACGGCTCAGCCAGTACCTTCAACCAGCAGACCAATGTGAATCTGGACAACAAGTTCACGGTGCTGGACATCTCGGAACTCAGCGGCGATCTGCTGCCTATCGGCATGTTCGTAGCTCTGGATTTCGTGTGGGATAAAGCCAAAGCCAACCGCACGGAGGAAAAGGCCATCTTCATCGACGAATGCTGGCAGCTCATCGGCGGCGGCTCTGGCACCTTCGGCGTCGGCAACCGTCTTGCGGCCGAGATGGTGCTGGAGATCTTCAAGACCATCCGCGCCTATTCCGGCAGCGGCATTTGCGCGACGCAGGATCTGAACGACTTCTTCTCTCTGGACAACGGCAAGTACGGCAAGGGGATTATCAACAACTGCCGCACGAAAGTCATCTTGAACCTGGAGGACGAGGAAGCCCAGCGCGTTCAGCAGGTATTGCATCTCTCCGAAGCGGAGGTCATGGAGATCACCCACTTTGAGCGGGGCAATGGCCTGATCAGCAGCAATAACAACAATATCACAGTGGAAATCAAAGCCAGCCCACTGGAACGCGACCTTATCACCACAGACCGCCGCGAGCTGCTTGACCTGCTGCGCCGCATGAAGCGACCGGAAGCCTAATACGGCGTTTATACGGAGATAACACGCATTACAAAATCAATACGCATATAATACGGAGTTAATACGCATTACGGAGGTGATGCCGCCTATGAGAAACAGAGAACAGATCTATGGACAGGAGGCCGCAGAGCTGCTGCGGAACATAACCGTCTATCACTGCATGCGCCGTGACCAGCTTCTACGCCTGTATCCGGGCAAGGAGGGCGTGATTGAAAACCTGCTGCGCTATCTGGTCAAGCAGCAGCGGATATTTTATAACACTGACCGGGATTGCTACGGAGATGTCCCTGACTGCCGCGAGGACAGGGAACTGACAGCGGCACTATGGGTGCTGCTGGACTTTATCGAAAAGGTGGAGTATCACAGCCCTGACAATATGCCGGCAAAGCTGGTATTCTTCGCCGATGGCGAGGTATATGAGGTCGTCTATGTAAGCCCGGGTAAGGAAGCGTTGCTGCAGCACGCACTGGCCGCGGAAGATGATTCCGGGCAACGGCTCGTTATCATTGAGGAAGAAGACCAAATGCAGCACCTGCACATCCCTCATATCGCCGCCTACTGCATGGTGGATGACCAAGGCTGCGTACAGTACTTCAGGAAGGAGGAACACAGTGGACAGAGCCACCCTCTCGCAGCGGATAGAGAGCATTTTGAATGAGATCACCCGCCTGTCCAACACGCTCTACGCTATGGACAACACGAATATCCAGCGGCATTCAGATAACTATGAAATGCTGTCCACAGAGGCCGCACTGCGGGGTGAGGTCATTGCCTGCCGGCTGCGGCACCTGATCTATGAGACGACCACCATCCGAAAAGCCGAGTATCTGACATCGGCTGGTGTCATGCAGGGCATCTCTGTTATAGAGAAAGATGGCATACTGGAAATCACGCTTCCCTGCCTACTGCCTAAGAAGAGCAAGAAGCATAGCTGCGAGTATCTGACAGACCCCATCTACTACACGCTTAGTAAGTATGCGCAGACACACACGCTGCCCAAGTTCCGGCACTGTGTTGTCTGCTTTTCTCATATCTACAGCCGCGAGCTGTCCCCCAACCGGGTGCGTGACTATGACAATCTGGAGCTCAAGCAGCTTTTGGATGTGATTGCCGCCTTCGTTATGGAGGATGATACGGGTCTGCTGTGCGATGCCTATAACACGACGGAGATCGGCGACGGTGACTGTACCCGCGTGTCGGTGATGGATAAGGAGCGTTTTCAGGGCTGGCTTTCGGACCGCGAGAATCGGCTCAGATCTATATCCGATTTATAGTGTTTCGACCGTGTCAAAAACAGTACACATGACGATGGTACGGCAAAGCCTGTATTTCCGGGCATTTTCACATGATCGGTGCGGGCGAAAAATACCGTGGTCATGGCAGTCTGGGTACTGCACACCAAAAGGAGGTGGTCAGTATGAGTACCCTACCACAGAAAGCTCCCGGTAGCCTATCACAAGCCTATCAGCTATTGGCGCTGGTCGCCCTGTCCGGTGAGCTGCCGGCCAGCCAACTGAGCAGGCTCGCCGGTGGCACCAGCTACAAAGAGAACGTGGTCAAGTCGCTGAAGCGTCAGCGGCTTTTGCTGTCCTACTATAAGAACGGACTGCGTGGATACCGGCTCACCGCCGCGGCGAAAAAGCTGCTGCTGGAGCACAACCCGGAGAGGTTTTCTTTCTACATGTCTGGAGCCTGTGCCACCAACCACATCAGGAGTGAACCGGAGCAGCGGCTTCGACTCCACCGTGTCTCTCAGACATTGATCACCATGCGTAACGCCAACGTTAGTATCTTCCGCGATGAAAAACCCGGCGTATTCCGCCCCGGCGAAACAGCGATTGGTAGCATCTGCACACCTGCCTTCTACACCTCCCGTGAGATCAAGGAGATGGGGACGACCTTTGTTAAAATCCGTGGTGCCCGGTCCGTGGGCGTTTTGCTGACACCGCAGCATATCCACGTGGTTTACAACATGGGCAACGCGCTGATGAAATGGAGTTATAAAGCTGAGATGCGGACAAAGGCACTCATGCAGACGGTGCTGTGCCGTGAACGAATGCCGCACCAGTATCACCCGGATGCGGTGCGGGGTCTCCTGCTGGGTGATAGCATGGAACTGGCCTATGAGCTGCTGACTGATCAGGGTGGCAAAAACTATTTCGTTCTGGATGGCAGCTATGAGCGGTTCTGCTTCTTGACCAACGACCATCATGGAGAGGTGCTGCTGCGCCTCCTCTGTGATAAAGACCTAGACAATGACCTGCGCGAGCTGCTGCTCCTTGATCTGGAGCCCCGGCAGCTGAGTGAAACAGTGGAAAATGACGCCGTGACGCCGGATGGTGCGCCGGTGCTGTTTGCCTATGACTGTGACCTACCGCGAATCAGGCGGTTCGATACGGCACTGCGGCTTCAAGACCGCTATGGCATCCTGATCTGCTTCGACCATCAGGCCGAAGTGCTGCGCCGCTACTGCGGCGACAGGGCTGTTGTGCAGGCCATTGACTTTGCTGCGTTCGAGAGGAGGTTTTTTCCGTAGAAAAAAAGAAACTGCGAACTCTGCTATTCGCACTCCCGCTATTTCTATCAGGGCTGCTGTTTGGCGGCGGCTATCTATCGCAATTCGTCCGGAACTATCAACAGTGGAAGGACGCGGGCGGAACGCCAGGCGACGGAAGCTCCCCGGCCGCGCCGGTGCTGTCCTTCTCTGCCTGCTGCGAAGCAGTGTTCAGTAAGAGCGGGCTCATCGGCGTAGGGCTTTGCCTGTTGCTGCTGGGCCTGCTGATCGTCATGGTGATGCGCATGGGCTATTCCGATGTTGGGGAGTATGACGCGGAGCGCAACCTGACCTACTCCAACAAAGGCACCTACGGAACGGCTGGTTTCATGGAGAAAGCGGAGATGAAGGGCGTCCTTGATCTGGTGTCCGATATCCGCAAACACAGCGGCGTCATACTGGGCAAGCTGGATGGTCAGGTGGTGTGTATTCCTGAGAACTCCCGGCTTAACGGCAATATCGCCGTGTTCGGCGCCAGCGGCTCCATGAAAACGCGAGCCTACTGCATCAATCGCATTTTGCAAAGCGCGTCCGAGGCCCACAACGGCCACAAGGAGTCACTGATCATCACTGACCCGAAATCGGAGCTTTACGAAAAGACCAGCGAATATCTGCGCAGCAAGGGCTACGTGGTAAAGGTCTTCAACCTGATCCAGCCGGAGAACTCTGATTCATGGAACTGTCTGGCGGAGATTGAGGGTGATGAGCTGATGGCACAGATCTTCTGCGACATTATCATCAGGAATACCGGCAGCGAAAAGGGCGACCATTTCTGGAACGCCGCCGAGATGAACCTGCTGAAAGCGTTGGTGCTATATGTGGCACTGGGCTATCCATCGGAGAGCCGGAATATCGGCGAGGTCTACAAGCTGTTAGTGTTGAACGCGGAGAAAGAACTGGACAACCTTTTTTCCATGCTGCCTGCCAGCCATCCTGCCAGAGCGCCCTATGCGCTGTTCAGCCAATCCTCAGATACGGTGCGCAGCGGCGTTATCATCGGGCTGGGCAGCCGCTTGCAGGTGTTTCAGAATCGACCCATCTGCCAGATCACCAGCCATGATGAAATTGACATGGAGCTGCCGGGCAAGCAGCCCTGTGCCTATTTCTGTATCACATCCGATCAGGACAGCACCTTTGATTTCCTCACGTCCCTGTTTCTGTCCTTTGCGTTTATCAAGCTGATCCGCTATGCGGATAAAAACTGTGCCGACCGCAGGCTGCCAGTCCCCGTTCATGTGCTGGGCGAAGAGTTGACAGCCTGCGGCGTTATTCCAGACTTGAGCCGAAAAATCAGTGTGATCCGCTCGCGGGGCGTCAGCATGAGCTGCGTGTTTCAGAATCTGGCGGGCTTGCAGAACCGGTATCCCTACAACCAATGGCAGGAGATATTGGGCTGCTGCGACTATCAGCTTGCACTGGGCTGCACCGATGAGCTGACTGCCAAATTCCTCAGTGACCGCACCGGCGAGGTCAGCGTCCATGTCTCCAGCAAGGCCAAGCAGTTGGGTACATGGCGTATCAGCAACTACACGCCGGAGTTCCGCGAAACCAGCGGCGTGGGCAAGCGCAAGCTACTGACTATGGATGAGGTGCTGCGCCTGCCGGTAAACCGCGCGCTGGTTATCGCACGCGGCAACAAGGTGCTGCAGGTAGATAAGTACGACTATACCAATCACTACGAGGCAAAGAAACTGCGGGACTGCAAGGCCTCCGCCCATATCCCGGAATGGCGTAAAAGCCCTGTGTTTTCGCCCGCACCGAAACAAACAGAGCAGCCTATTAAGTCAAAGAAGGTGCCGAACAGGCGCAGTGAGTTTGTAAAAACCGATAAGGATTCCATCATGTCAACCAAAATGTGAGCTAAGGAGGAAAGTAATATGCCAAGAAAGAAAACAGAAGAACTTGCCGTGATGCCGGAAGCACCGGCACTTCCCGTCGTCCCCGAGAAAGTGGCAGAACAGCCGGTGACAGAAGAGTGTTTGCCGGAAACCGCAGCCGATCCTGTTGTGGAGGATACTGTACCTACAGAGAATGTTCTCGCCGAGCCTGCGGAAGTGGTGACTGTGCCGGAGGATCCCCAGCCCTCTGAAAAGCCGAAGCGCACTGTCCGCAAACGAACCGCTTCAAAAAAGACGGTAGAGGTGGAGAAGCAGGCTACGCCGCCTGCTGAGGATGCTGCCGCCTCTGCTGAACCTGCCCCTGCCGCTGTCCAACAGAGAGATATTTTGACATTGGATGCCCGGGGCGAAGCGGAAACGCAGGCGCAGATGGAGGACATTATCTGGCACGAGATCCACAATGCCTACCGCACCCGGCGCATGCTCTCCGGTATGCTGAGCGGCATTGAAAGAACGGAGGCGGGGAAAACCATTGCCATTGTGGACTACAAGGGATTCCGCATTGTGATCCCCTTGAAGGAGATGGTGCTGGACTTCCCGGCAGATATGTACGGTGCTGACTATAATGAGATGATCCTCCGACACCAGAAGATCCTCAATAAGATGCTGGGCGCAGAGGTGGATCTTATGGTCAAGGGCATCGACGCCAAAAGCCGAACCGTTGTTGCCAGCCGAAAGGACGCCATGCTGAAGAAGCAGCAGATCTACTATTTCGGTAAGGACAGTGACGGACAGTATCGTATCTATGACGGACGCGTGGTAGAAGCCCGTGTGATCGCCGTGGCGGAGCAGGTCGTCCGGGTCGAAGTGTTTGGCGTGGAGACATCCATTCTGGCTCGCGATCTTTCGTGGGACTGGATCGGCGATGCCCATGACCGCTATGCTGTGGGCGACAAGACTCTGGTACGCGTGCTGGAGATTGACCGCACAGAGCCGGAGCGTATCAGAATTAAAGCCGACATCAAAAGCGTATCCGGCAACAGCAAGAATGACAATCTCCAGAAATGCCGTATTCAGGGCAAATATGCCGGGAAGGTCACCCATATCCATAAGGGTGTTGTGTATATCCGCCTTAGCAACGGTGCCAATGCCATAGCACATTCCTGCTATGATCGGCGCAGACCCGGACGAAAGGATGATGTCAGCTTTGCCGTTACCCACCTGGATGAGGAACATGGCGTTGCGCTGGGGATCATCACCCGAATTATCAAGCAGCATGTCTGATCTGACACGGTATCGGCAGGGTATGGCAATGGATTGGCACTGTTTTGCGATTTCGCCGTAAATCACCATGTGCTATACTTGGTACAGTCAAAATTGTAAAGACCGCCGGGTGGTAACTCGGCGGTCTTTCGCATACAGGAAGAGGGTGTTTTATATGTGGTAGGCAGAGCAGCGTTTCGCGCCCGAGCGGCAAATGCAATCACCGCAAAACCCAAACAACAGTACATAGTGTTGAAAAAGGCGAGGCTCCAGTCGTAAATATCTTCAAAGCACATTAAACAGTGCTGCGATATTTACGTAAAGGAGAGAACGCCCATGAGGAGAAAAAGAATGCGTTTAGTTTCACTTATTTTGAGTGCCGTGTGTCTGTTAGGCTGCGCAGTCCAGCCGGCACCGGTCTCGGATTCGTCTGAGTCCAACACCAAGGTCTCTGCCTATGCAGCAAGTCAGGCCGAGCAGAACGAAGAGGAGCGCACGGTGGCCGAATCCCTGCTGCCGCAAACAGAAGATGGAGGCGATACATCCGAGAGCAGCGTCGCTCCTGAGCGGGCGGGTGCGGAGAATGCGGATAACGCCGCAGAAAAGCAGCCTACAACCGCTGAAACGGCACCGCCCACTACCCCTGAACAGCCGGCAACACCCGCGCCTGTGCCGGAGGATACACCTGCTCCCGCGCCCACGCCGGCACCTACACAGAAGCCAGCGGAGAAGCAGGAGGAAGAACCTGCGCCTACGCCCGAACCTGTGCCCGCGCCTAAGCCTGCCGCCAGCGGGAACATCTACTCCATCGCGGAGGCTATTCAAGCGGGCAACGAGTACGCAAGAGCGCAGTACGGCGTGACCATCGACACCAGCATGACCGCCGCCGACTCCAGCTACTTCCCCGGCACGGCGGACAGCGTGGCATGGCTGGCGGAGAACGGCGGGCAGGCGGCACTGACCGCCGCCGTAAAGGGCAACGTGGACGCCACCTTCGCCTGCCTCGCCGCCATGGACGGCGCGGAAACGGTCAGCGCGTATGCGCGGTTCAACTGCACCGCCTGCTACAATGCGGCATCGGACGAATACATCGTGGTGGTGCTGTACGGATAACCCAACTGAACACCCGACCGAAAGACCGACAGCGTGAGCTGCCGGTCTTTTGCGCTGGGAGAAAGGACGAGCATGAAGAAATCCATTCAAAAAATGCTGATGTTGGCGTGTCTGCTGGTGATTGTCATGGGTCTGTCCATCGTGACCGCCCACGCTGCCACGGTAACGGGTACGATCAGCGGCGGTAACGAGTACCGTTACCATGAGGACAAAACGCCCGTGCCGCAATGGGGAGCGTTTACCAGCACAAAGCTGAAATACTTTACCCGAAATGATACGGGTGCAACGGTGCCTGCCTACTGTATGGAGCCATCCGTTCGCTCTGCCAGCGGCGATCTGAGCTACTCCTCCACCAGTTGGAGCAGCCTGAGCTGGAATCAGCGGTACGCCGTGACGCTGGCACTCTCCTACGGCCACGGCGGCAACTATGATTTTTATGGTATCCATCCCGACTGCGCGCAGTTGGCGACGCAGGCGGTGATTTGGGAGTTCGTGTGCGGTTACCGCGGCACGACCTATCCGTACACCCTGTATGATACCACCTGCGCCAACCTGTTCCACCACGCCGGTGACGGCGTGCAGGAGGCGTATGACATCCTTATTGACCGCATTATGGGTCATGGCGTGATCCCCAGCTTTGCTGTGAAGTACCGCAATCAGCTTTCGGACGCCAATGCCATTACGCTGACATGGGACGGCAGTCAGTATGTGGGTACAGCCACCGATACCAATGGTGTGCTGTCGCAGTACTACTTCCGGACCAATATCAGCGGCGTAACCGTCATTGCAGATTATTTTATTATTGCAAGCGGTTCTAATCCGAATCAGGTGCAGGCACTTGTAGATAACGTAGAAGAACAGATGTACAAGGCAGGCTATGACGACCCGCGTGTAGAAGGCTATAATACCGCGTCATGGGTGCTTTTAGATTACAATGATGTCATTGTGCATGTATTTTCACAGGACGACCGTCTGTTTTATGATTTGGAGCGTATCTGGCGTGACGGAAAAGAAATTGATGTGGATTCATTATAAAATGTTTTAGACAGTATAAAGTACAAAAGAAGCGTGGAAGTTCATCGGTTAATGAGCTTCTGCGTTTTTTATTTATGCTTTAAATGCAGTAAAAGATATTTTAAAAGTCTGCTTACAATCGGGCAGAGCATGGACGCAAAGCTGAAAATGTAACAGATAAAATAAAAAAAGAATGCAACAATTTGTTATAAAATGTTACATGTATAATAAAGAATTGCCGTGCATACGGCAGGAAGGGGTTCTATGAGTACATCACAACCTATTAGAAATAGGAATGAATTACAAGAATTAAAGAATTATTACTATGAAACAGAGCAGAATCTGCGCAATTACGCGCTGATATGCCTCGGCATTAATTCTGCGTTAAGAATCAGTGATTTACTGGATTTACGATGGAGGGACGTATATTCTTTTGAACGCAGCTCATTTTTAACACACATTTCCATTCAGGAACAAAAAACAGGAAAGGAAACACGGATTGCTTTAAACCAAAATGCTACCCAGGGACTTTGCTGTTATATGAACAGTCTTGGACAGGTTACTGCAAACAGCTACATTTTCCCCGGAAGAAGCAGTGACCAGCATCTAAGCCGTACACAGGCTTTCCGCATTATACGGCACGCCAGTGAACAGCTTCATTTTGAAAATAAGCTGTCCTGCCATTCCATGCGTAAAACCTTCGGTTATCACGCATGGAAATGCGGCACGCCGCCTGCGGTTCTGATGGATATTTACAACCATTCGTCCTATGCCATTACAAAACGGTATCTGGGAATTGAACAAGATGATAAAGATGACGTTTTTCTGCATTTAAATCTATAAAAAACGCGAGGAAACCGGCTGATAAACGCACTTAAAAAA